>Ga0065709_1006013_pt1 | contig 24068 bp, 23 predicted proteins | sample Hoacrofraction14_2_FD_59096 | JGI IMG/M metagenome (GOLD analysis project Ga0065709, IMG submission 59096) | Hoatzin crop microbial communities from Cojedes, Venezuela, sample from fiber fraction 14 v1 | ecosystem: Host-associated > Birds > Digestive system > Esophagus > Crop | place: Venezuela...
CATACAAATATTCTGAACCTCGTTGACGGCACTTCAGATGATCACTTCTCTATGACGAGAAAAGACGGTGTTATAACCTTCACACCTAACTTCAGCGGAAAACTGAAGAATTACTTCACTGCTGCCGGCAAGGCTACTCCTAACGGCACGAGAGACGAATACCTGCAGGAAGAGAGCGGATTCCCGCCTCCAACCGTTGTTCTGTATATCTACAACATCGAGAACGTCAATGAGTATATCTCTGACTCCCAGCAGAACATCAAGACTGCCGAGGTAGGATTCTATCTCACTACTGATGAGGAATCTGGTGAAGAACTGCTCGTGATGACTATCTATGATTATCATCCCATGTATACTACTACATTCGATGGCGATATGATGTCATGGAGCGATCTNTACGACATGATGGCATATAGCGGTGATACTCCTGTTATGAAGACTGCTCCTATCAGGATTCAGTTTACCAGAACAGCCGAGTAAGAGTATATTGCTCTAAAAAAGAAAAGCCTCTGCAAGAATACTTGCAGAGGCTTCTTTTTTGGGTGCCCGGTGGGACTCGAACCCACGACATTCAGAACCACAATCTGACGCTCTAACCAACTGAACTACGGGCACCATTTTAAGGCCGCTTGTTGTTAAGCGAGTGCAAAGGTACGGAATTTATCCGACATAGCCAAACAAATTCCGTACTTTTTTCACTTTTTCATTAAAATTTCTTCTGAGATAACCTTAGTTAGCCGGTTTTGCAGGAGCCTTGGGAGCCGCATTTGCATCTGCGGGAGCGGCAGCGGGAGCATCCTTAGCAGCAGCGGGAGCATCCTTGGAGGCAGCGCCTGTAGCTCCGTCGGTAGCCTGTTTTGCATCCTTCTGCTGGCTGGCTCCGAATCCGGGCAGCGTGTTGGGGTTGGTAGCGGTATTCTCGATGCCCTGACGCTCGAGAACACTCTCGCCGGTGACAGCCTTGGGAGCCACGTAAGCGCAAGCCACGCTCAGCACTACCATGGCGATAGCCAGTCCCCATGTGGTTTTTTCAACAAAGTCGGTAGTCTTGCGGACACCGCCAATCTGGTTGTAGGAAGAGAAGTTAGAGGCCAGTCCGCCTCCCTTTGACTCTTGAATCAGCACGATGCCCACCATGAGCACTGCTGCGATAACGATTAAAATTACAAATAAGTTGTACATTTCTTTTTTTTGTTTTTATTTGTTTTTACTGTTTATTATCAATAGTTTCTGCAGGAACCGGATCTGGTCGTCGAAGTATACCTTCTTATGCGGCAGATCCTCGCTGAGCTTCTGGATTATCTCCAGCGCCTTGTCGTAACGTCCCTGTTTTACATAAATCCTGGCGAGGGTCTCGGTGAAGTACCCCTCGTTTTTACCGTCCTTGCCCTTTTCTTTGCGGCTCACCGTCGTATCCTCCGTCTCGGGCAGATATTCAGGCGTCTCCTTGAGGGAGAATTTCCCCTCGTCTTTATTGATGAAGTCGTCGATGAGCGACTGTCCTTTCATCTGGGGCACTTCGGGCTGCTCCTCGTCATGGTCGTCGTCGGAGTCCTCCGTCTCGAGCAGATAAGCCACGTAGTCGATGGCAGCGTCGGCTGGCGTCGGCTGGCGCTTTTTCTTCCTCTTCGATGACGTATCCTCCTCGCCGGTATCCTTCGGCATCGAGTCGAGGAAGTTGTCGATGAGGGCCACGGTGCGGCTCTGTCCGTCGTCATCGGCTTTCCTCGCCGGCGCCTGTTCCGTTTTGCGCAGCTGGTAATGCCCCGCCTCTACGAGGTTGAAGATGATCTTCCTGTCGGTGATATATATCGCGGCGCGGCGCAGTTCCTCGTCGAACGAGGGGTCGCGGAGCAGGTAGAGGTTCTGCAGCATAAGGAGCCTCACTGTCTGGAAGTAAGGATACAGCGCCAGCAGCGACCGCAGCTCGAAGAGGGTGTCGCGGTCCATCCTGTCGGGGTGACGTATCAGTTCTTTCAGTTCCATGCCGTATTTCTTTACACCTTATATATAATATGCGTTACCAGTTGGCCACGGTGGCGTTGAAAATCTGGTCGACGAGTTCTTTCGACATCTCCGTGACCAGCGTCTCCTGCACCGATGTCAGCGACTGCGTCGTCTCGTATGTCGACGTGGCGGTAAACTGCCGTTCGAAGTCCTCGCGATGGTTTTTGTTGTTTGTGAATCTCACGTTCACCGTCATCGAGAGCTCCGTCTGGGCCGACTGTCCGTCGCTGCTCACGCTTTTGTTTCTCTGGGAGTACTGCGTTATCTCCCCCTCGATCTTCAGGTCGCCGTTTTTCTTCACCTGTATCAGGCGCGTATGGTTTGCGAACTCATCCTTCAGCTGGTTGTTGAAGATGCTCTGCATCGGTCCCCACACATAGCTGCTTCGGATGGGGAAGTCGGCGATGGTGATGGTCTTGGTCTGCGTATAGTCGATGCTTGCGCCGTTGAACTTATACGAGGGGATGCACGACACGGCCGTAGTGGTGATCACCGTCACCGTCAGCATTGCCGCCGCCAGCATACCTGTAGCTTTCTTCATCCTGCCCATCACGTTTATTTGTCGAGTCCGTATTCTTTTATCCTGCGGTAGAGGGTGCGGGTGCTGATACCCAGCTCCATCGCCGCTTTCTGCCTGTTGCCGCTGTTTCTCTCGAGCGCCTTTTCGAGCATCTGTTTGCCGAGGTCGTTGAGGTTGAGGTTTTCCGGTTCCGTCACCTCCTCGGCGATAGCCTCCTCGGAAATCACCGCCGTCTTTCTCGCCGACGCATCCTGCAGGTACACCGGAGCTGCCGCCGGCTCTATCGCCGGATGCTGCACGGGGGTGATCGCGGTGGATTCTTTTATCTCCTCTGCCGCGGCGATCTCGTTCTGCCGTATCGCGGAGGCGTCCTGTCTGTCGAGCTGTTTCTTCAGCATGTTCATATCCCTGCGGAGGTCGTTGACATTGCCGCGGAGCTCGAAGAGGATCTTGTAGAGGATCTCCCGCTCGTTCTCGAAACTGTGCTCGCCGGGCTTCTGCGCGATAGTCGCCAGCTGGGTGCTCTCCGTATCCTGTGGGATGAACCTGGCGAGTATCTCTGGTGTGATAGACCTCTCTCGGCAGATCACCGAAATCTGCTCGGTGACGTTCTTCAGCTGTCTGACGTTCCCCGGCCACTTATAGTGTTTGAGCATCTCCTTGGCGTCGTCGGTGAGCACTATCTTCTCCATCTTCAGCTTTTCGGCTATCTGCATGGCGAAGAGACGGAAGAGCAACACCACGTCGTCGCCGCGGTCTCTCAGCGGAGGCATCTGTATGGGGATGGTGTTGAGACGGTAGTAGAGGTCTTCCCGGAATCGCCCCTCGGAGATCGCCTTCTGCATATTCACGTTGGTGGCCGCCACGATCCTCACGTCGGTCTTTCTTATCTCCGTACCTCCGACGCGGATATATTCCCCCGTCTCGAGGACGCGCAAAAGACGTGCCTGAGTGGGGAGAGGCAGCTCGCCCACTTCGTCGAGGAAGAGTGTCCCCTTGTTGGCCACTCCGAAGTATCCGTCGCTCTCGCTGATGGCACCCGTATACGACCCCTTCTCGTGTCCGAAGAGCTCCGAGTCGATGGTTCCTTCGGGGATGCTTCCGCAGTTGATGGCGAAATATTTCTCCTTGCGTCGCGGGGAGTTGTCGTGGATGATGCGGGGGATCACCTCTTTTCCCACGCCGCTCTCTCCGACGATGAGTACAGACAAATCCGTCGGTGCCACCTGGAGGGCGACATCGAGGGCGCGGTTGAGGCCATCGGAATTGCCCACGATGGTATACCGCTGTTTCAGTTTCTGCAACTCAGTAGTGTTCATTTAGCTGACAAAATTACACATATTTTTCCGAACGGCTGCAAAAATGGCAGAAAAAATGCTGTTTTACGATGATTTCTTGTCTATTTTTATCAAAAGGAGGCCTATAAAAGTCCAAATGAGCTCTCTTATCCTCACGATGAGAGCCAGGAACACTCCTCCGCTGGTGGTGATGCCGAGTGATGTCGTCGACAGAAGGAATCCTCCCTCGCGTCCTCCCAGCTGCAGGGGCATGAAGAAGAGGAGGTTGGCGATCAGGGAGGTGAGTGCGAGGATGAGGATGCAGTCGAGATAACTCGGCGACTGGCTGATGACCATGAGCACGAAGTATATCTCGAGCGCCGACACCACGCGGCAGGTGAGTTCGAGCATCACCACGGCGATATAGTTGCCGGGATTCTGTCCTCTCAACGACGCAATCTGAAGGTCGATATTCTCCAGTTTCTCCCTGTTTTTCTCGAAGAAGGGTAGCGCCCACCGCTTCACCAGGGGCAGACGGCGCATCATGTTCATCAGCACTACGACCACTCCCTTGCGGTATGCGCGCAGGAAGAATCCTATGCCGAGGATGCAGAAGAGGGTGATGATGCCGAGTATCATTCCCATCCCCACGTTAAGTCCGTGCACCGCGATGTAGAGCAGTACGGAGAGAAACCAGAACCAGAAGTGCGAGAAGATATGCGTCATCACGTAGAGCACCGTCGACGACGACGCCCTCTGCGTGCCGATCTTCGGGGAGAGCATCATGATGCGGTAGGGCTCGCCTCCCATCAGTCCTCCCGGCGTGGCGTAGTTGAGGGCGAAGGCCGACACGGTGACTTTGTAGAGCCACCAGAATCCGATGCCGTCGCTCTTCGTCTTGTCGGTGCGGCCCGACTTGATGATGATATACCAGGCGGTGGTGTTGAAGATGTAGAGGAAGGCCCACAGCGCGATCACCGCGACAAACCAGTATCCGGCTTTCTGCAGTCCCTCCCACGCCTGGCGGAAGTCGAGCTGGGTGAGCATCGCCGCCAGCACCAGCACACCGAAGATGAAGAAGGCGTTCTGATATTTTTTCTTCATAGCGAAGCAGCGGCAAAACCGTTATTCCTCTTTATTCGCGTCGGGTTCTTTCTTTTTGGGAATGGCGAATCTCACCTTTTCGCTCTCGTCTTTCTTCTCGTGGTAGAGTTTTGGAAGCGGATTCTCATGCGCCTCGTCGTAGTTAGCCCTGTTGCGGAAGATGTCGATAGCCGTATAGATAGCGTTTCTCATCGGCGCCTCGTCGGCCTTGCCCTGTCCTGCTATGGGGTAGTCGGGGTCGTTGTCGGGCGAGGTGTGGATGATATCGGTGCCGGCGGTGTATTCCACTCCCTTCTCCCCCTCGATGGTGAAGAAAGGCACCGCCCCCTGGTCGTAATACATCGCCAGCACGGCGTCGTAATGCTCGTATGCCAGGGCTCCGAAGAACTTATCGGCCGAGAAGGGTCCGAACACCAGTTTGTTCTCGTTGCTCATCGCCTCCACGGCTGGATAGATGGCATTGAGGTCCTCGTCGCTGAGCGGAGCGTCGGGGTCTTCCTGCGGATTGAGCGCCAGCACGGCGATTCTCGGATTGGTGATGCGGAAGTCGCGCTTCAGGGTGAGGTGCATTGTCTTCAGCTTGTCGGTGATGAGGTCGGTGTTGATGACGCCCGGCACATCCTTGATCGGCAGCTGGCTGGTGGCGAATCCCACCATCATCCTCTCTCCGATGAGCATGCGGAGAGTGCCCTTGTCATTACCGTCGGAGAGCTGTTTGTGGCGGTTGGCCGCCGGTGCTGTCACGAGCACGTCGAAGAGATGGTTTTTATAGTCTTCCACGGCTCTGTCGACAGCCTTCTGCGCTGCCTGTTCCGACTCGGGGGTGTGGGTGCCCACATCCACTTTCACCTCATCCTCGATGCAGGTGAGCATGTTCACTTTGTTGTCGCTGGCATCCTCGGCCTTGCTGATGATAGTAAACTGTGCCGGGATGTTGAGCATCTTTCGGTGGAAGGTTGCCAGTTTGGGAGAACCGTATATAATAGGCATGCAGAGTTCGAGCATGCCTTGCTCGGCGAAGGTCTTGAAAATCAGTTCGTAACCGACACCGTTTGTATCGCCGTGGGTGATTGCCACGCGCACTTTCTTTTCTTCTTGTTCCATATCCATTGTTTGTATATATCTTTTGTAGTAATTTCAGTTTCGTTTTGTCTTCAGCGTGTGGAGCGCAGCCTCGAGCCGCCGCATCGCCTCACCCTTTTTCTTTCCCGGGGCATAGACGAACGCCTCAGCCGTGATGATCCTCCGCCGCATGCTGTCAGCGAGGGAGACACTCACGAAGGGCCCTCCCATCGCATCGCCGTGCATCTGCCACAGTCCGCGGAGTATATAGCGCTGCGGCTCCTTTCTGCCGTCTCCTATGACGGAGCCTTCCACCCGTTCCCCGACGGTCTCCATATACATGCCGTCGGCCTCGCCGGGGATGTTGCGCCGCATTACGCTGTCTCTCATCCTGACCATCTCCTGACGGTTCATTCCTCTCGCCGGCATCGGATAGGAGTATACCACGATGTTCTCCATCCTCCCTGCGGCATTGTCAGACAGCCACACGAAGCGCTCGCCGGTCTTCATCGAGGTCATGGTCTTCGGAATCAGGATCTCCGCCTCCGCGATACTGTCGACGGCCTTTTCCTTCGCCTCGTTGTGGGCGGTCTTCAGCGCCGATATGGCGTTCGCCGTCTCCTGCCGTGAGAAGAGCTTCAGCAGGGTTGGGGCGATGCTTGGCATCTTGCGGGCCAGCTCCTCCGCCGAGGGAGCCGAGAGATATACTATCAGCTGCGGCCGTGCGTATACGTTTCTGGCGTATTTCATCCCCGCTATGGGATAATTGTCGCCGCCGGTTCTCACTACGATGATGTTGCGGGCCGTCTTCGTGATCTGGTTGAAGGCCTTCGGAGAGATACGGCTGACGCGGAACATCGGTTCGGGCTGCGGCAGCATGGCGATATCCGTCTCCAGCGCTGCTTTCAGACTGTCGCCTGCCGGATGGTTCCACACGCTGTCGTCGGCCACGACCATCACCTCGTATGCCGAGGAACTGCTCCCGGGGGTGAACGAGCCGTTGCCGGAGCACGATATCAGGGCGACGGCCGCCGTCAGTATCATACTACAGACTCTCATGGCGTCGCTCCGCTTCTTTCTTCGCCGTGGAGAGCAGTCCGCAGGCGGCATAGATATCTTGTCCGCGGCTGGCTCTGATGGTGGTGAAGATGCCGTGGCTGGTGAGATAGTCGCGGAACACCGTCATCTTCTTCTCGTCGGAAGTCCTGAGATCCACTCCCGGAATCTGATGGAAACGGATGAGGTTGATGCGGCATTCGAGCCCCTGCAGCAGTTTCACTATCTCCCTGGCGTGGGTCATTGTGTCGTTGAGTCCGTCGAAGACGATATATTCGAACGACAGGCGGCGCTGGTGGGAGAAGTCGAAGCCGCGGAGCAGTCTCACCACCTCGGCGATCGGCATCGCTCTCTCCGCCGGCATGAGCATCGCCCTCTGTTCGGGAAGCGGACTGTGCATGCTGATGGCTATATGGCATTCGCTCTCGCGGAGAAATTTCTCGAGTTTGTTTTTCACTCCCACACTGCTCACCGTAATGCGCTTGGGACTCCATGCGAAGCCCTTGGCGTCGGTGAGTATCTCCGTGGCGCGCAATACGTTGTCGAGATTATCCATCGGTTCGCCCTGACCCATAAACACGATATTGGTGAGCTTGTCGGCTTCGGGCAGCGAGTATATCTGATTGATGATGTCAGCCGCCGTGAGCTGCCCCTCGAAACCCTGTTTGCCGGTCTGGCAGAACAGGCAGTTCATCTTGCATCCCACCTGCGACGAGACGCACAGCGTGGCCCTGTCGTGGTCGGGGATATACACCGTCTCCACCATCTTGCCGCCTGACGTGGGGAAGAGGTATTTGATGGTGCCGTCCTTCGACTTCTGCATGTCGGCGGGAGGCATGGCTCCGATGCAATATCTCTCCGCCAGCTTGTCGCGGTTGGCTTTCGACAGATTGGTCATTCCGTCGATATCCTTCACGCGCCGCTGGTAGAGCCATTGCGCTATCTGTCCGGCGGCGAACCGCGGCAACTGCATCTCCGCCGCCACTTCCTGCAGCTCGCTTATGTTCATCCCCATGAGGGGTATCCTTTTGTTAGAGTCCATAATCCGCGGCAAAATTACTAAAAAAAAATTACATTGCGGCATCGGCGGCGCATTTTAATGCCAAATATTTTGAGGATAAGGATTTTTTTTCATAACTTTGCAGCCAATTTTCGAATAATAACTGCACGATGATGAAAAAAATACTTGCCGCCGTGCTCTTTCTCGCCGCGACGACGACGGCCGGAGCACAGACCAACCTACAGTTTCATTACGATCTGGGACACTCGCTGTCGCCTGCCTCACTGGCCTCGCGACCGAGCGTGACGACGACGATAGAACACTTCAGCGCCGACAGATGGGGAACAAACTTCTTCTTCGGCGATGTCGACTACTATCACGACGGCGTCGCCGGGTTCTACTGGGAACTGTCGCGGGAGTTCTTCATCAGCAGGAACAAACAGTTCGCCCTGCATCTGGAGTACGACGGAGGGGAGAGCGCCAACCAACTGACCAACTACGGGTTGCGGTTCCAGCACTGCCTCCTCGCCGGACCGGCATGGAACTGGCACAGCACCGACTTCTCACGGACGTTCTCGCTTCAGCTCTTGTACAAACAATACTTCAAGGGGCAGCACAACGATGCCTTCAGCAGTGCCCAAGCCACCGCCGTGTGGGGAGTGAACTTCGTGAGAGGACTATTCACCTTCAGCGGATATATCGACTTCTGGTATGACGATACCGTCGACGGAGATATCGTGATGGGAGCCGAACCGCAGTTGTGGTTCAATATCAGTAAGTTGAAGGGGATGAACGACGTGAAACTGAGCCTCGGCACCGAGGTCGAGGTGAGCAATAATTTCATCTATCCCGACAACGGCGTCAACGACCGATTCTATGCTATTCCTACCATAGCAGCGAAGTGGGAATTCTGATATGACGGAAGCGGAATTCTAATACGATGCGATGCATCGGATGCCTAACGCCTCCACCCTGTCGCGGATGGCATCGAGTTCTTCGTGAATGGCCTTCTGCAGAGTGGGGCAGGGAGTCTCCCTGTCGATGGTATAAACCATCACCTCCTCGGGTTTGATTTTTGCCACCGCCTCGAGCCACGGCAGCACGTATCTGTCGGTGGTATTGTCCACATCACGACCCTCATAACTCCCCTTCAGAAACATCGTCTGAATAATGACATGACCGTCGAACAGCATCATGTCGTCGATGATCCTTCCGACATCATACGACGGTTGGACGGGGCGGTCGAGGATTCTGATATAATCCTGATCCACGGTGTCGAGCTTCAGAATATTGTTGTCGACCTTCATCAGAGCCTCCCTCACTTTCTCACGGTGGATGAAGGTGGAATTGCTCAATACCGACACCTTGGCATCGGGGAAGTACCTGTCTCTCAGTGCGATAGTATCGTCGATAATCTCGGCGAACTGCGGATGGCTTGTCGGCTCCCCGTTGCCGGCGAAAGTGAACACGTTAGGAGCGATTCCTTGGGCAGTCATCTCCTTCAGTTTTGCCTCCAGACCGTCTCTCACTTCTTCGCGTGTGGGACGTGCATGATGCGGGCGGAAGTCAGCGTTGAAACCACACTCGCAGTAGAGGCAGTCGAAAGTGCAGCTCTTGCCGTCGTCAGGCATGAGGTTGATACCGAGCGACACCCCGAGGCGCCGGCTGTGGATAGGGCCGAAAATCGGCGATGGATAGATAATTGTTGACATATCGGCCGCAAAGATACGAAAAAAACACATATCATAGTCGTTAATAAAGTTTAAAGTGTTGGATAAGTGCTATTTTTCTTGTAACTTTGCGGCGAAAATAGGAATATAGTATCCGGAAATGGCGAAAAAAAAGAGGAAAAACCGCATCAGCCATGGTATGCAGGGCGTTACGCTGTGCATCAGTACCACCATGGTGCTGATACTTCTCGGTCTCGTGGTGCTTAGTGTCGCCACGGCACATAAACTGTCGGAACACATGAGGGAAAACTTCATCGTGACGGTGATGCTTAGTGATGAAATGTCGGTGAACCAGGGGCATCTGATGTGTCGCGATCTCTACCACCGGCCATACAGCAAACATGTCGACTACGTAGGCAAGGACGAGGCTCTGGCGGAACAGACTCAGGCTCTCGGCACCGACCCATCGGAATTCGCCGACGGCAACCCCTTCCTCGCATCCCTCGACGTCAACCTATACTCCGACTATGCCAACAGCGACTCGCTGAAATGGATCACCAAGGAGCTGAAGTCGAAGAACGGCGTCGTCGAGGTGTCGTATCAGAAAGACCTCATGGACAGCGTCAACCGCAACCTCCGCCGCATCAGTATCGTAATGCTGATTCTGGCGGCGCTACTCACCTGCGTGTCGTTCTCGCTGATCAACAACACCGTGAGGCTCGGCGTCTACGCCCATCGTTTCTCCATCAGGACGATGAAGCTCGTCGGGGCGTCGTGGGGATTCATCCGGCGGCCGTTCATGAAGAGGGCTCTCTTCAGCGGATTCATGTCGTCGCTGCTCGCCGTGGCCCTGCTCGCCGTGGGAGTGTATCTGCTCTACAGGCAGGAGCCGGAGATATTCAACATCATGACGTGGGACGTGCTTACTATCACGGCGGTGGCCGTAGTGGTGTTCGGACTGGTGATCAGCCTCTTGTGCACCTACTTCTCCGTAAGCCGTTATCTGAAGATGAAAGCATCAAAACTGTATAAGATTTAAAAGAAAAGATAAATGGACAACAAGAAAAATTTAGCCCTGGGCAAAACGAACTTTATCATGCTGGCAGCGGGGATGATCGTGGTGATCATCGGATTCATCCTCATGTCAGGATCGGGATCGACAGACAAGGTGTTCAATCCCGACATATTCAGTTTCCGCCGTATCACTCTCGCTCCGATAGTATGTCTCATCGGTTTCGTGTCGATGATCTTCGGAGTGATGTACAAACCGAAAGACGGCGATTCGTCGGATGTGGCAAAAAGTGATAACAACGAAACCGTGGAGGAGAAGCAATAATGAATGAAATTGAAGCTTTGATCCTCGGACTGATCCAGGGATTCACCGAATATCTGCCCGTGAGCAGCAGCGGACATCTCACCATCGCCGCCAACCTCTTCGGAATCAACGGCGAGGATAATCTCACCTTCACCGTGGCAGTGCACGTGGCCACCGTCCTTTCCACTCTCGTGATATTCTGGAAAGAGATAGTATGGCTCTTCAAAGGACTCTTCAAGTTCGAGTGGAACGACGAGACGAAATATGTCGTCAATATCATCATCTCGATGATCCCCGTCGGCATCGTCGGCGTATTCTTCAAAGACTATGTGGAGAGCGCCTTCGGTTCGGGACTGCTCATCGTAGGACAGATGCTGCTTCTGACGGCCCTGTTGCTGGCCTTCTCCTACTTCGCCAAACCGCGTCAGAAGGAGACGGTCAGCATGAAAGATGCCTTCATCATCGGACTGGCCCAGGCCTGCGCCGTGATGCCCGGTCTGTCGCGCTCCGGCAGCACCATCGCCACCGGTCTACTCCTCGGCAACAAAAAGGAAAGTATGGCTCAGTTCTCTTTCCTCATGGTGATACCTCCCATCCTCGGCGAGGCCCTTCTCGACATCATCAAGGCCGCCACGGGAGGCGCCGAGGCCGCTATCGGAGGTATTCCCTTCACGTCGCTGGCCATCGGCTTCGTAACAGCCTTCATCGCCGGATGCCTGGCCTGCAAGTGGATGGTCGACATCGTGAAGAAAGGCAAACTGATCTATTTCGCCGTATATTGTGCTATCGTGGGTGCCGTGATCATCGCCCTGCAACTCTTCTAAACGACTCCGGATGATTGATTTCAACGAAGGGGTGATCATCCCTCTCGACAAGCCCTACGGCGTCACCAGCTTCAAGGCTCTGGCAAGAGTGAGGACTGCGATATCGAGACGTCTGGGGGTGAAGAAGATAAAGATAGGTCATGCCGGAACGCTCGACCCTCTCGCCACGGGGGTGCTCATTCTGTGCACCGGAAAGGCGACGAAGCGGATCGAGGAGCTCCAGGCCCACACCAAGGAATATGTCGCCGTCTTCCAGCTGGGCGCCACCACGCCGAGCTACGATATGGAGCACGATATTGACAACAGGTATCCGACGGAGCATATCACGAGGGAGATGATCGACACGGTGCTCCGCGGTTTCATCGGAGAGATAGAACAGGTGCCGCCGTCGTTCTCCGCTTGCAAGATCAACGGCAAGAGAGCCTACAAACTATCCCGCAAGGGTGAGGAGGTGGAGCTAAAGCCGAAGAAGATCACCATCGACGAGATCGAGGTGCTTGACTTCGACCCCGACGCGATGCTGCTCCGCCTGCGCATCGTCTGCGGCAAAGGCACTTATATCAGAGCCATGGCCCGCGATATCGGCGAGGCCCTCGGCAGCGGCGCATATCTCAAGGAACTCAGGCGCACCAGGGTGGGGGAGGTGAGAGTCGAAGACTGTCTTCAGCCCGACGACCTGGACAAGTATCTCGACGAGGCCCTTGCCACTGAATAATGACGAAACAAAAAACAACAAGGATATATATATGAAGCTATCACAATTCAAATTCCGCCTGCCCGACGAGCAACTGGCACTGTATCCCATCCAGCGCCGTCATGAGGCAGAGGAAAGAAGGGCTGCCCTCCTGGCACAGGAAGCTCAGGATGCCGATGCCACCGGAGAGGATGATAACACCGACGACGGGAAAATCAACGCTACCGAAGAGGTGGCGACGGCTTTCTCCGCCGCCGACGAGGCTCTGCAGAAGGGCGACGAGGCTTTCGCCGGAGACGACGATGTGCCCGATCCCGACGACGTTCCCGACGATGATTTCGAGGATGATGATACCGACGACGACGATCCCGACGCTGACGCTGACGGAAGTGACGACGACGATTCCGACGACGAACCCAGCCTCGACAGGTCGGCGCGTTTCAAACCGATAATCGAGGAAGCCGACGACGAACCGTTCGATATTACCAAGTTCAAACGCATACCCAACAGGGACGAGTGCCGTCTGATGGTGATCCATAAGGCGAGCGAACGGATCGAGATGTTCAAGACCGACGCCGACGGCAACGAGGTGAAAGACGAGGACGGAAAACCCGTATATCTGCAGTTCAAGGATATCATCAACTACTTCGACGAGGGCGACACGATGATCTTCAATGATACGAAGGTGTTCCCCGCCCGCCTCTACGGCACCAAGGAGAAGACCGACGCCAAGATCGAGGTGTTCCTCCTCAGAGAACTCAACAAGGAGATGAGACTCTGGGATGTGCTCGTCGAACCGGCCCGCAAGATCCGTATCGGCAACAAACTCTTCTTCGAGGAGAACGGACCGATGGTGGCCGAGGTCATCGACAATACCACCAGCCGCGGACGCACGCTCCGATTCCTCTATGATATCGACCACGACCAGTTCAAGCAGGAACTCTTCGCCCTCGGTGAGGCTCCCCTGCCCAGATATATCATCGACCACAAAGATCCCGCCACGAAGAGATACGACCGTCCGGTGACGCCCGAGGATATCGAGGATTACCAGACCGTCTATGCCTCCAAGGAGGGTGCCGTGACGGCTCCGTTCACTGGTCTCCACTTCAGCCGCGAGCTGCTCAAGAGGCTCGAGATCGTAGGCGTCAACCAGGCTTTCATCACCATGCACTGCGGACTCAGCTACTTCTCCCCCATCGAGGTGGAGGATCTCACCAAACATAAGATGGAGTCGGAGGAGATTCATGTAGGCGCCGAGGCCTGCCGCCTGGTCAACGAGACGAAGGAAGCCGGACGCAAGGTGTGCTGCGTGGGATCGAGCGTGCTACGCACCTGCGAGACCGCTGTCGGCACCGACGGATTCCTCAAGGAGTACAACGGATGGACCAACAAGTTCCTCTTCCCTCCCTACGAGTGCACGCTGGCCAACTCCATGATCGCCAACTTCTACCGCCCGGAGTCAATACTGATGATGTCGGTGGCTGCCTTCGGTGGTTATGACCTGGTGTACAAGGCCTACAAGACGGCGTTAAAAAACGGATACCTCTTCGGTTGCTTCGGCGATGCGATGCTTATCCTCCCCGACTGATATGGCGCATAAGGTATTTCTCGCCCTCGGTTCGAATATCGGCAACCGCCGGCTCACGATGATCAGGGCGATGGAACGGCTCGAGGAGGTCGTCGGAACGGTGGAGAGATTCTCCGAACTCTACGAGACCGAGCCCGAAGGCTTCGCATCTGATAACAAGTTCCTCAACGGGGCGGTTCTGGTCGATACGGAACTGTCTCCCCGCGAGGTGCTCGAGCGCACGCAGATGATAGAGAAGGAGCTTGGGAGGACGACGAAGAGCCAGGGCGGCGAATATCACGATCGCACGATAGATATCGACATACTGCTCTACGACGACCTGAAAGTCGACGAGCCCGACCTGCAGATCCCTCATCCGAGGATGTACAATCGCGACTTCGTGATGACTCCTCTCCGGGAGATATTATAGTATATAAGGTATAGACCGGAATAAAGACATATAAAGTCACAAGATAAGGCATAAAAAAAGGCTCCCCGAGGGGAGCCCTTTTTTGTTCGTTCATCTTACCTACGCAATCCGAGTGCCTTGACGATGGCGCGGTAGCGCTCGATGTCTCTCTCCTTGAGGTAGAGAAGCATAGCGCGGCGCTTGCCGACCAGTGCTGTCAGAGCACGTGCAGTAGTATGATCTTTACGGTTCTTCTTAAGATGCTCCGTCAGGTGGGAAATACGGTATGAGAACAATGCTATCTGGCTCTCAGCGGAACCAGTATCAGTGTTAGACTTTCCGTACTGTCCAAAGATCTCTTTTTTCTTGTCTGAATCTAAATACATAGAATTTAATTGTTTAAAAATATATTTTTTGCAAAATGCGGGTGCAAAGTTATAACTTTTTTGTCAAACAAGCAAATTTTTCCAAGATTTTTTGTAATTTTGCACCCGAATTTTATTGTAGACAAATGCAAGACATTAGAAACATCGCAATTATCGCCCATGTCGACCATGGCAAGACAACGCTGGTGGACAAGATGATGCTCGCGGGAAACCTCTTCCGCGAAGGGCAGGATTTAAGCAATCAGATACTCGACAGCAACGATCTCGAGAGAGAGAGAGGTATCACTATCCTTTCCAAGAATGTATCAATCAACTGGAAAGGCACGAAAATCAATATTATCGACACTCCGGGTCACTCCGACTTCGGCGGTGAGGTGGAACGCGTGCTCAATATGGCCGACGGATGCCTCCTCCTCGTCGACGCCTTCGAAGGCCCCATGCCGCAGACCCGCTTCGTGCTTCAGAAAGCACTCCAGATCGGGCTCAAGCCTATCGTCGTGGTGAATAAGGTCGACAAGCCCAACTGCCGCCCCGAGGAGGTGTATGAGATGGTGTTCGACCTGATGTTCTCACTCAACGCCACCGAAGACCAGCTCGACTTCCCCGTCGTCTACGGTTCGGCCAAGAACGGATGGATGGGCAGCGACTACAAGACCCCTACCGGCGATATCACCTATCTGCTCGACAAGATCGTAGAGGTGATACCGGCGCCGAAGGTCATCGAGGGTACTCCCCAGATGCTCATTACCAGTCTCGACTACTCCAACTATACCGGCCGCATCGCCGTAGGACGCGTGCACCGCGGTACTCTCACCGAGGGAATGAACATCACCATAGCCCATCGCGACGGGTCGATGGAGAAGACGAAGATCAAAGAGCTCCATACCTTCGAGGGAATGGCCCACCAGAAGACCCACGACGTGCAGTCGGGAGATATCTGCGCCATCATCGGCCTCGAGAAGTTCGAGATCGGAGATACCATCTGCGACTACGAGAACCCCGAGCCGCTGCCGCCTATCGCCATCGACGAACCGACGATGAGCATGCTCTTCACCATCAACGACTCTCCCTTCTTCGGCAAGGAGGGCAAGTGGGTCACCAGCCGCCATATCAGCGACCGTCTCAACAAGGAGCTCGAGAAAAACCTCGCCCTCCGTGTGGAGCCTTTCGAGGATTCCACCGACAAGTGGATCGTCAGCGGCCGCGGCGTACTCCATCTCTCCGTACTTATCGAGACGATGCGCCGCGAGGGCTACGAGCTGCAGGTGGGTCAGCCGCAGGTCATCTACCGTGAGATCGACGGCGTGAGATGCGAGCCTATCGAGGAGCTCACCATCAACGTGCCCGAGGAGTATTCGAGCAAGATGATAGATATGGTGACGCGCCGCAAGGGCGAGATGGTATCGATGGAAAGCCAGGGCGACAGGGTGAACATCGAGTTCGACATCCCGTCGCGCGGTATCATCGGTCTGCGCACCAATGTGCTCACCGCCAGCCAGGGTGAGGCTATCATGGCCCACCGATTCAAGGAATACCAGCCCTACAAGGGAGATATCGTGCGCCGCGTCAACGGTTCTATGATAGCTCTCGAGACGGGCACGGCATACGCTTACTCCATCGACAAGCTGCAGGACCGCGGAAAGTTCTTCATCGACCCGGGTGAGGAGGTATATGCCGGTGAGGTCGTCGGCGAACATGTCCACGACAACGACCTGGTGATCAATGTCACCAAGGCGAAACAGCTTACCAACACCCGCGCCAGCGGTTCCGACGACAAGGCGCATATAATCCCCCGCACGGTGCTCTCCCTCGAGGAGGCGCTCGAATATATCAAGGAGGACGAGCTGGTGGAGGTGACTCCGAAGAATATGAGAATGAGAAAGATTATCCTCGATCATCTTGAAAGAAAAAGAGCGAATAAAGAATAATTTATTTAGTAAGAACGTTGAAAAAGTTGTTCAAAACTCAGAGGGCTCCGTGCATTACTGCACGGAGCCCTCGCTTTTTATACGTATGCCTGATGATTACAGGTTGTCTTTCTCGATATCCTTGAAATACTTGTATGTTCCCACCTTCAGTTCGTCGGTGGCACTTTCGTCGCATACTATGATGCCGTGCTGGTGCATCTGCAGGGCGCTGATGGTCCACATCTGCGTCACGGCACCTTCCACCGCAGCCTGCAGAGCTCTTGCCTTGCCGTGGCCGTTGACGAGGATCATCACTTCTCTTGCTGCCATCACGGTGCCCACACCGACGGTGAGAGCCAGCTTCGGCACTTTGTTCACGTCGTTGTCGAAGAAACGGCTGTTGGCGATGATGGTGTCGGTGGTCAGCGTTTTCACCCTCGTGCGGCTGGTCAGCGAACTGCCGGGCTCGTTGAATGCTATATGTCCGTCGGGGCCTATTCCTCCGAGGAAGAGGTCGATGCCTCCGGCCTGTTCTATCATCTCCTCATAGTGCCTGCACTCGGCCTCGAGGTCGGGGGCGTTGCCGTTGAGGATGTGTATGTTTTCCTTCGGGCAGTCGATATGGTCGAAGAGGTTGTAGGCCATGAACGAGTGGTAGCTCTCGGGGTGCTCCTCGGACAGGTTCACATATTCGTCCATATTGAAGGTGAGTACGTTCTTGAACGATACCCGTCCTTCCTTGTTGGCCTTCACCAGTTCGCGGTACATCCCTACCGGCGACGAACCGGTGGGCAGTCCCAGTACAAAAGGTTTCTCTGCTGTGGGCTTCGCCTCGTTGATGCGCTTGATCACGTGCTCGGCGGCCCATTTCGACATCTTGTCGTAGTCTTGTTCGATGATAAGTCTCATAATGATATTATTTTAGGTTGTTGATTTTTTCTTCTTTCTCCATTCCAGGAGTGCCACCGCGATGATGGCGAGAAGAAGTATTGCGTATGCTATATATGCTATCGTCTCCGTCTTGTCTATCGACTTGGGGAAGAACTTGAGTTCCACCTTGTGCTTGCCCGCCTGTACGTTGACGGCTCTGAGCACGTAGTCCACTCTTCCGAGCTCCGTCTCCTGTCCGTCAACCTCGCAAGTCCATCCGGGGTAGTATATCTCCGAGAAGACGAGCACTCCGCCGTTGTCGCTGTTCACCTCGTACACGAGTCTGTTGGGTTCGTATTCCTTTATCTCCACGACGGAGGCGTTGCCCTGCTGGCGGCTCTCCTTGAGGATGTCGGCGAACGACTTGTCGGCCACGGCCTCGTGCCTGAGGTCGATCTTCGAGAGAGCGTCGAGCTCGGCGTTGGCGTTGTCCACGTATGTCACCTTGTCCACCATCCACGCATTGCCGTAGGTATAGGGGTTCTGTATCGGCACGGTCTGGTTGTTCTGCAGGGGGAAGATGAAATACTTCGTGTTGAGCATGTTGATCACGGGGTAGATGCTGTCGCCGTTGATCTGCTGCATATCGCCGTTAGCCTCGGCGACGGCCTTGAAGAGGTTCTGCATCTCGGGCACGATATGTGCCTCGATGAGCTCCTGGTATCTGCGCAGCTTGGCGGCGTGATATCCTCCGATGCTCTTGTGGAAATACGATGTCTCGTTCTCGTTGAAGGTGTTTGTCGACAGGTTGAGCACTCTGTAGTCGAGGGCCTTGTCCTGCAGGATATGCTCGTCGGCGGGCGTCATCTGTATGGGGTTGTCCTTGACGCTGGCCTCCACGAACATCTCGTCGTTCAGGTATCTCTTGTCCACCTGCCACATGTCGACAAGACAGAGCACTGCCAGTGCCCCCACCGTCCATTCTGCCTTCAGCTTCTTAGCCTTGTAGAGCAGCAGTATCAGCGTACCGATAAGGATGATGAAGAACGAGCGCCAGGCGTCGGCGGTGAAGATCGCCTTTCTCACCGTACGGAGGTTTTCCGTCAGCGGCATCAGATGTTCCTGGGGTATGGCCTGCGAGAGCTGTCTCATCTCGTTGGTCGACACGTAGTTGGAAAAGAACATCCCCGGTGCTATGGCGAAGAGCAGCGCGATGCCGGCGGTGAGGGCGAAACTGATATATACATATTTTATCTTCCTGGTGAGCAGGTCGGGGTCGTCGATGATCTTCTTCAGTCCGAGCATCGCCAGCAGGGGGATGGTGAACTCGGCGATGACGAGGATCGACGATACGGTGCGGAACTTCGAATACATCGGTATGTAGTCGATGAAGAAGTTGGTGAATCCCATGAAGTTCTTGCCCCAGGAGAGGAGTATCGAGAGGATGGTGGCGGCGAGGAGGGCCCATTTCATCGGTCCTTTGACGATGAAGAGGGCGAGGATGAAGAGCATCAGCACGAAGGCTCCGACGTATACGGGGCCGCTCGTCATGGGCTGTTCTCCCCAGTAGGTGCCCATCTGCTGGTATATGCCGATATAGTTGTTGTCGGCCTTTTCCATGGCCTTGGTATGCGATGCCAGCGGTATCGACGACGACCCTCCCTTGGTGTCGGGCACGAGGAGCGTCCATGTCTCTCCGATGCCGTAGCTCCACTGCGTGATGTAGTCTCTCTCCAGTCCGTCGTCGGTCTGGTTGGCCTTGTCGGCTTTCACAAGCTCGCTCTTGCCTCTCATCGTCTCCTGCGAATACTGCCATGTGTGGTAGAGGTTGGAGATGTTCATCAGTATTCCGAGCACTGCTCCGGCGGCGCATACGGCGGTGGCCTTGGCGAAGCGCGGCAGCTGCTTTTCACGCAGCGCCTCCACGAAGTAGGCGATGATCATGAAGAGGATGATGAAGAGGTAGTAGTAGGTCATCTGCACATGGTTGGCGTTGACCTCGAAGGCGGCGAAGATGGCGGTGACGATGAAGCCCCACACGTACTTGCCTCTGTATGCGAGCACCACGCCGGCGATCATCGGGGGCAGGTAGGCCAGTGCCATCACCTTCCATATATGTCCGGCGGCGATGATGATGAGGAAGTAGCTGGAGAAGGCCCAGATGATGCTGCCCAATGCTGCCAGCGACTGCCTGAAGTCGAAGGCGCGCAGCAGGATGTAGAAGCCGAGGAAGTATACGAAGAGGTACCATACGTATACGGGCATCCACAGGTGGTAGGCGTCGACGGCTTTGTTGAGCATCGTCTGACTGCTGTACGACGGGGCGCTCTGGTAGGTGGGCATGCCGCCGAAGAGGGAGTTGGTCCATCTCGTCGTCTTGCCGGTCTTGGCCTTGTAGTCTTGTATCTCTTTTCCCATTCCGCGTCCTGCCGAGGCGTCCTCGCGGTATAGTATCCTCCCCTCGGTGTCGGCGGGGAAGAAGTAGGCGAAGGAGAGGATGGCGAAGAGTATTATCGCCAAGATGTCGGGCAGGATCTGTTTCGTCGTTTTTGCCATGATTGTATTCCGTTTTCTGTTTTTTGCTGCAAAGATAGAAAAAAAATGATGTATTTGCAAAATATTCGGATTAAAGTTGTAACTTTGCAGCGAGAAAAAAACGATTTATGGTTTTAGGAATACTTATAGCGATGCAGAAGGAACTGGAACAGGTCAAGTGCCTGCTCCGGGATGTCGTCTCCACGGAGAAAGACGGCAAGGTGTTTTACAGCGGCAGCGTGGGCGGCAAACAGGTGGTGCTCCATTCCACGGGCATCGGCAAGGTGAACGCCGCGCTGGGGGCTACGTATATGATCCGTCTGTTCCATCCCGACCTGGTGGTTTCTACGGGGTGCGCCGGAGGCCTCGGCAGCGATATGGCCGTGGAGGATGTGGTGGTGAGCTCCGAATTGTGCTACCATGACGTATGGTGCGGACCGGAGAACTCTCTCGGACAGGTGATGGGTCTGCCGGAGCGGTGGAAGGTGAACCCGCGTCTTCTCGACAAGGTCGACGCCCTGCCGGGGGGACGGCGCATCCACAAGGGACTCATCGTCACCGGCGACTGGTTCGTCGATACCTGCGAGAAGGCGCAGTCTATCGCCGGCAGCTTCCCCGACGCCCTCGCCGTGGATATGGAGTCGGCGGCGATAGCGCATGCCTGCTTCCTGCAGGGACAGCTGCCATTCGTGTCGTTCCGCGTCATCAGCGACATGCCGCTGCAGCCGGGGTCGGCACAACAGTATCTCGACTTCTGGGACCGCATGGCCGACGAGTCGTTCCTTATTACCAAGTCTTTCATAGAAAATATCTGATATGGAGAAAATACCGAGCTTTAATGTCGACCACCTACGGCTGCTCCGCGGCGTTTACGTGTCGCGCAAGGATACCGTCGGCAACGATACCGTCACTACCTTCGACGTCAGAATGAAGGAGCCTAACCGCGAACCGGCGCTCCATCCGGCGACAATACATACTATCGAACATCTCGCGGCGACATTCCTGCGCAACGACCCCCAGTGGCGCGACAGGGTGATATACTGGGGACCGATGGGATGCCTCACGGGTAACTATCTCATCCTCCAGGGTGATCTGCAACCCGCAGACGTCCTCGACCTCTTGAGACGCACCTTCCGCTTTATCGCTGACTTCGAAGGGGATGTGCCGGGGGCGGCGCCACAGGAATGCGGCAACTATCTAATGCAGGACCTCCCGATGGCGAAACTCGAGGCGCGGAAATTCCTCAACGAGGTGCTGGAGAATATCGGAGAGGAGAATTTGAGGTATCCGGAGAGGTAATTGCTATACGGAGGATGAGAGCCTTAAGGATGTGCTTCCTTATTGCTCTCATCCCAGTCTGCACCTCTGACCTTTTTTGCCCACCTCCATACAGTTGTGCTGGGTAAACCGGTAAGTCTTTCTATCTCTGTATCTGTAAAGCCAGCCCTGGCCATGTAGCATATTTTTTTGCTTTTATCAGAGATACCTTTGAATTTTGCTGTCAGATCAGCTTCAAAAGAAGGATAGAGTCCGTTTATAGCCCTGTGCAGCTTTTCCCAATCCTTATCAGTCATTACCCAGTACTTTTTTATGACGGTCTTGATATTGCTTAGCATTGATTCGGCATTCGATTCAAAATTCATCTTGTTCAAGGTCTGACGTATTCGTTCGTTTTTGCTGATAGTCTCATTGAGGAGAGATTCCTTTTCATGCAGCGATACAATAGCATCGTCAAGGGAGGATTGTATTTGCTCTATTTCCTTGCTTCGCTGTTTTACTTTAGCCAGCACGTCTTTAAGTTCTTCGTTTTTTGATTGTATCTCCTTTTTCAATCGGTCGCCTGCCTCGTTTGCTTTTCGAATTTCCTCTTTGTATTGCCGGGATTCTTCCATCTGTTTTTTACGCCTGTACAAAAATAGGAAGAGGAAGACAAAAAATATCACTATGGACAATACAGTCAAACCAATACCGATAGCCCGATATAAACTCTCTGATTCTTTTAACATCCTCTCTTCTTCATAATCCCTGTGATATTGGAACTGATTGTTCACAGTGGCGGATAGTTCCTGACGTTCGGCAAAGTCGAGTTGTCCGCTTGTTTTAATGAATTCTTCTGCGTATTTGCCGACATTGACATTGTCGCCTTTGTTTATATATAGGCTCAATAATTTCTTCGTTGCGTCGTAAGTTTCTTCCAGACTGTTACTTTTCTTATATGCCTGCTTGTAATAATGCAATGCTGAGTCGGGGATGTTTACCGCTTCATAATAGCGCCCCACAGCGAGACATAAATCCGAAGTGACATCTTCATTTCTTATGTCATTACGTATCATAGAGTAGCATTGTCCCGCTTCCTCTGTCATTTTTAGATGTGAGAGATTGTGCAACAGAGCGACAAGGTCTCCCATGTCGTTATCTTTTTGCTCAAGTGCCATTTTTATGCTTTTTCTCAAAAACACCTTAGCTTCATCAAGGCTGTCAAGACGGACGAGGCAGGCGCCGACTTGTATGACAGTTGCAAGCCATACATCATTGCGCTTCTCTGACAATTTGTATTCCTTCCGCGCCATCACCAGGGCATTCTTATAATCCTGTACTTTATACTGAAGACGGCTTATTCCGGAATATGTGTTGATTAGCATCACGGAATCGCAATCGTCACCATTCTCAGCAGTCTCCATAGATTTAAAGAAATACAACAGTCCCTTAGGAGTATCCTGCAGATCTCGGTATACGCTCCCGGCATAATAATATGCCTCTTGCTTTTCCGCGTCGGTGCCTTCTTCTTCAAAATATGCGACGACATCCATGATCCTTTTGTCTGACGTTGCCACAATATAGGCTTTGTCTCTTAGTCTTGTTTCCAGCAGATCATATTTCATCTGCACATATTTGTTTGCTGTTCTGATAGTAGTTTCGAGCGAATCCTGCATACGGAGAGCTAACTGGGGATTGGTATCACCGATCGCTTTGATTTGGTCCATCTTTGTGATAGTCGATCTTTCCTCAGAACAGGCAGACAACATTAGTAGCAAGATAAATATATTCAGGTATTTTGTCATTCCGCTAAGTTATAAATTTGTCTGCAAAGGTAATACTTTTTGTCAAGATATCAAAATATTTTGCATTTTTTTGTTCCAACTTATTCCAAGTCCAATACTCTGTAACGTTTTTTAACGGGTAGTCAATAAATATAATATTTCCTTTATTTTCAATGATATAGATAATGTGAAATTGTTGATTTTGAAGTTTTGGTTTACATGTGGAACAAGGTGGAATGACTTTTTTAATGTTGGAATGAAAATTTTATTTATATTTGCACCCAAAAAGAATTAGATTATGAGAAAAATTATTTGTATTTTCATGGCTATTGCTGTATGTTTCTGTGGTGGTAATAATGTTTTTGCCTCTAATGAGGAAAAGACAAAGATACCACTTAAAACTGATGATGTCATTACGGGTTCTCCTAAGCAACGTCGAGCTCCTTCTGCACCGTCAGAAAATGCCATTTCTGTGTATCAGATGGGTAATATCGTTGAAATAGTCTCTGATGAGACAGTCACCAATATGGTGGTTGCTATTTAAATACGAAATGTTCGCTAAAATATAAGCTATATTATTAGATTCAAATAAATTTATAAAGATATGAAGAATTTACGCATATTATTAATGGTCGTGCTCCTGTGCATGACATTAAATGCCAATTCTCAAGAGTCATTCTCCGCCACCAAGCAGGCGGTGTACAAGCATTATTCTGCGAAATCCGATTCTTTGAAGCGGAAGGCTGCAGACTATTTGTTCAAGTTCATGCAGTATCACTACTTCAAGTCAAGTAACATACAGGAAGATTTCCAGAAGGAAACCT
>Ga0065709_1006021_pt1 | contig 24065 bp, 16 predicted proteins | sample Hoacrofraction14_2_FD_59096 | JGI IMG/M metagenome (GOLD analysis project Ga0065709, IMG submission 59096) | Hoatzin crop microbial communities from Cojedes, Venezuela, sample from fiber fraction 14 v1 | ecosystem: Host-associated > Birds > Digestive system > Esophagus > Crop | place: Venezuela...
AGAATTTTCTTGATGTAGTTCTTGAAACCGCACAATCGATGGACCGGAAAATCCATGTTGATATATGGGGAACACAGAGGATAAAGAGCGAACGGGAATTTTATCTTAAAGAGAGACCGGAACTTAGTCGGTTTTATTTGATTGACAATGAGCGTGAAAAATTAACGGGAGATGAATATGGAAGCATAGAATTCCATACAAGGGAGAATATACCGATTTCAGACGAGGTAGAAAAAATCATATCTGAATCTGATAGTACCGGATATGTATATATCGCTGCAGGGAACGATACAGAAAATGCAAATATTGCAAAGGCTTTTTCTAAATATGTGTCCGGTAAAAATATATCCATTAATGCGCAGTGTGACCTGGAGACAAAGGATGATGGTGATATCCATTATGTTTGGGCAGAGATGGAAGTAAAAGACATGCCGGAATTTTCAGATATCGACAGGATGTCGTTTAATACTCATCTCGTGTGGTCGGGCTCTCTGAATGCTGATTTGGATGCAAAAAGAAAGGAATACGATGCGGATTATTATCATGCCTCATGTATTTCTTGTGTCTTGTCTATGAAATACAAATTACATTACTTGGGTATAGAACTGGATGAGGGAATATATAAGGCTGCAAATGAATTCGTCGACAAGTTTCCTGCAGACTCCATGACAAGAAAAAAATTGATTGCTGCGGAGCATCGCCGTTGGGTTACGGAAAAGATATGTGATGGCTGGACTTCAATGGGAGTGGAGGATAGCTTGCAGTATAACGGTACTAAGGATGTGCAGGGTAAAAGACATATATGTATTGTCAGAAGTGATGAGGATTTTGGACTGACAGATGAATGGGCAAATCATAATACGTGGGACAATGCAGATGAATCAAAGATAAAAACTCTTGATGAACTGGACGCCATGTCAGTAAGACTTCATCAAGCATATAAAAAGTATTCAAATACAGACAATCTTGATTCGATATTCGCTGATGGAATTGATGATTATACCATGAGTCTTGCAGATGGAATGGTGAGTTTTCAGGAGGCTTTTATTGAATGGATAGAATGTCTGAGAGAATTATATAACGAATTTTTGGTTCATGAACAAAACTCGGGGAAAGAAGAGTGGACGATATCAGAATATAACATGCTTCGCTCAAGGCTAATTAAAGAGCTTGACGAGGAATGCAAAGAGGATGAATTGAAAAAACAAGCAATCAAAGAGAAGGTTGCTGTTATTAACAATGCGTTTCAGCCTGTGGCAAGGTGCCTGAAATATCATGATTATAAGAAGAACGATACTGATCTGATAAATAACATACCGTTTATTCTGTCATATTCGGATGATATAGCTATGATTGTACCCGTCGACTATAAAGTTTTGGCGGCCGATTGGGATGATGCAAAACCCTCAAAACTGTTTTCATATGTTGCGGCGGCAACGGTTGTAAATCCAAGAACTCTGTATCTGCCATACGTTGTTCCGGCAAAAGAGAAAAAGAAAACATCTGATTTAATATCGCAGAAACTCGATTGCTTTAACGATTATTTTAAGCGGAAAAGACTGCAGACGGTTGTTAAATTTGTCAGATGCGAAGACAAGAAGCCGATTAAGGACATTATAAATCATGAAGAAACCGCCAAGCTGCTCTTTGTTGAGAACAACCATAATGCTGTGGTTAAATATAGTGATTGCGAGACAACAAGAAAAGTATTTCTGTACTCTTTCGATATGCTCAACATCTCTTTTGAGGTTGAAAAAGATGCAAAGTGGATAAATAGCATAAGAAGGAATGTGGGGATTTCAGCCCGAGATGTCGCGGCATTCTTAGGGCGGGAGGCAAAAGTTGGAATTCAGCCCTCGCTAAGGAGAATTGATAATCGAATTCTTTTTGGAATATATAAATCGAACAGGGTTGCATGGAGAAATTTGTGTGCAAAGCTAAAAGAATCCGAAAACAAGAATAATAGTGTGATACGTTTTGCAAAAATGACCCATGATGCTTCAAACGAATGCGAAGAGAGGCAGATTTATATTATTCCATACACGTGCTATAAGTCAGCATCTGAGATTTTAACGCTTTTTAAGAATCATCATATAGTTGGCAACAAGAGTTACCTTTATCGATATTCAATAGATGCTTGTAAAATCATTGTGTTTGAAAATAGCGGCTGTGAAGAGATTCTAAGGAAGGTATTCTCAAAACATGACATCCTTTCTTCCGGGTATATGTTTACACTCTCCGATGAGAATGGCAAATATGTGCTGCGGTGCGATAGTTTGAATATAGAGAATATTAAGTTCAACTTCAGGCAGGATGAGTCAGGTGCTGACATGCTAAGTATTTTAAACGAACTTCAGAATGCGGGACTGATATCATTTAAGCCAAAAAAGGAATCCTTTGATATTACATATGGCAGCAGACAGGTAAAGGATTTGTTTATGGCAGAAGGGAATATGCTGGAGGTGTACACATATTACAAGTCTAAGGAACTTAATTCTTTTGATGATGTAGTGACCGGTATAAGGTTTATCCGACCGGAGAACGAGAAATCAGAAAATGAGATTGACTGCCTCGTTACAAAAGGGTTTCAAACATTGATCATCGAGTGTAAAGCAAGATCATTTAAGAGAGGCGACATCTCGAAAAATGAACTTTATAAGATAAAGAAAGAGCTATCTGATAAAGTGAAAAAATATGGAATTAATGGAAAAGGTTTACTTATCATAGATAGCGAGACAGGTATTCCAAGCGTAGATGACTTTGATAATGTATCTGTTTGCTCAAATTTTAAAAAGATAGTCAATATAGGGCAGGTAGTCAGCGCACAAATCAAAGAGTACGCAACAACAATGTAGGAGGAAACAATGAGAGAATATATGCCGAATCCAGTAGATACCAGTGACATCATCCTTCCGGAGGAAATGATAGAACTCACAGAAAAAATTGCCAAGAACACTCATGACGTATGGGCTGTGGGAAGGATGAAAGAAGGATGGAAGTATGGGGAAGTGCGTGATGATGCCAACAAGCTTACACCGTGCATGGTGGATTACGATGACCTTCCGGACTCAGAAAAGGAATATGACAGGAATACTTCTCTGGAGACCATCAAGCTTATACTGAAGCTTGGATATACGATAACTCCGCCTGAAAAATAATATTCGTTAGGAGGAGTGCTTACAGTGGAAGAAAAAAACTATATCTATGTCAGCTGTTCGTCTGCTGATTATAAAAAGATCAGACCTGTAGTTAAAAGGTTAGAAAAAGATGGATTCACTGTTGTTTCCTCTAATGGCGAAGAATGCAAAAACAAGAGAAAAGTACCGGGACTGATAAAAAGATGTAATTTGTTTCTGGCATTTGTTTCATCAAATTACATCAAGGATAAAGACTGCCTGGATCAACTGGACTATGCCAGAAACAAAACAGCAGAGAATGCCAGACTAATCATATATATTGAAGAGGTCAATCTTCCGGATAGCTTTGAAATGCGGTATGGCAGATTCCAGGCCATATACATGTGCAGATACAAAAAGGTAGGAGACTTCTTTAAAAAGTTATACAGTACTGAAAAACTGAAAAACATGATGGCTTCTCAAAAAATCATAGGCGAAGAACCTACGCATAAAAAGAAAAAAAGAACGGCAGTAGCCTTGTTTGCGGTTGTTGGGATAGTGCTTGTTGCCATATGCCTATACATAGGTCTGAAAAACAATAAAAATAATACTGCCTCCGGCCGCGTTTCTTTGGGGAACGACATCTATATTGACGGGGTTTATAACAGTTACAGCAATAGCTTGGATGTTACTATTGAAGTTCCGGAGAAGGATATAGCTGAAGAATATATAGCCATGTATGCTTTTGCTGCGAGGCTATCAGTTTTTAACGAGTACGATGTTACGTTTAAATGTCCGTCATCGACAGTTTCTTTTTCGGAGTCAGAGGTAGATTTGACTAACTTTGATGAGTATCCGGCACCTTATGTTGAATGGATGGGAAACAGAAAAGATTTTGATATTTCTTCTTTTGTGGAGTCTTTCAAAGAATGGGAAGACAAATATAATGACTATTTTGAGTACCTGGGGGTGAATAAAAAAATACTCAATGCTAGCTTTGGAGATGCCTATACATTCTCGGAAGATAATTCAAAATTTAGGTTGTACATACTGTACGATGATGAGTCTTATGTTAGCGGTATATATTTTATGGGCCATTTTGCTGATGAGAGTGCTTTTATTTCGTCATTGTACATTTGCTCTTCTGAAATGTCTGAATGGGACAACATAGGAGATAAGCTAGATATCGTGTTTTATCTTGACCAGAAAGATAGTGAAGCACCAAAGTGGGTTGGATATTATAAGGGGGAGGCTGAATGGATCGCTCCTTTGATAATGGATGGAGATGAAAATGCGGTTTCTCTCACTGGGGAGCAAAAGGCAGAATGTTATACGGATGAGAATTTGGAATATGCAAAGTGCATTCTTCGTGATGTAAAGCTATATCTGAATAATCTAAATTTCCGGGAGGAGTAATAAAGATATGAGAGGCATACAATTCGAGGACATAGAGCCATATAATCTGGATGAGCAACCGTATATATTCATTAGTTACGCTCATGCAGACAAGGCAATTGCTATGCCTCTTTTTAAACAACTAAAAAAAGATGGTTATGTATTCTGGTTTGACAATGGAATTGATCCCGGAACCGAATGGGCGGATTTCATAGCTAAAAAAGTTAAGAAGTGCGGCTTTTTTATAGCCCTTATGTCAAGAAATTATATTAACAGTTCGAATTGCAAGGATGAACTTGATTTTTCCTGGAAATACTTATCTGATGACAGAAGACTGCTTATATATATCGAGGATGTGGATATGCCGGAAGGTATGGAACTTCGCAACGGCAGATTACATGCTCTAAAAAAATACCAGTATCAGAATTCGGAGGAATTCTATAATGAATTCTATGCCGTGGAAAATATAGGTCAGTTTCATTATGTGCCATATGAGGAAGCTTCATCAATTCCATATGTGCAGCCTGATGATACAAAAAAAACGAAGAGAAAGACCGTTTTATTCACGGCAATCATGTTATTTTTGCTCGCCATTTTTTCTGTTTCAGTATTGTGGATAAATCATTCGGAGCCCCAGAAAATATCATATGGAAATGATATAGAGTTACTGTGTGAATATGATTCGGCAAAAAATACTCTGACGGCTGATATGACTATGCCTGGGACTGATCAGGAGGCAGAGGCATGGGCTGTTCTGGGATTGTGGTATGGTCTTACGGTTTTTGATGATTACAACATCACGGTAGAAAGCAGTGAGCAAAAAGTGAGTTTCTCTGCCGCAGATTTTGATCGCAACTTAGGTGGAGATGAACGACTTGAACCTGATTATAGTATATTTCCGGATGATTTACGCAGTTACGTTGAAGAAAATTCAGAAAGCTTCTATGAAAATATGTCCATCAAACTTTTTGATGCAATAAAAAAGGACATGGAGATTTTTGAGGATTTAGGCGTTAATGATAAAATTTTGAACACTTATATAAAAACACTGATGTTTGATGTAGATGGGGAGTCATTTACTATTTACGAGCAGGTTGATGATAATGATTGTGCGGTTAATATTTTCATTGTGGGAGAAGTTTCAGATAACACAAATTTCGAATCTGCCTTTTCGGCTCTTTCATATTATTTGGACAAAACTGAAGGTCCTATAAATCTGTGGCTGATTATGGAACTTGATTCTGATCTTGATGGAACACCTGAGGCGTATGGAAACTATGCAAATACGTCATATTTTGGCCGCAATGTATATGACAGCAATGGAAATAGCCTTTCTGTGTCTGAGTGGAAAGATGATATTGAGGATGAAGAAAATGAGTTTGCTTATGAGGTAGTCCTTAATGTTGCTGTCTTTCTAAAAGATGTGAAGGTGGAGTAAGAATGATTATGAGGTCGGAGTTATGAAACTAGTGTTTGCATCCAGTACATTTAGGGATTTTCAGAAGGAGAGAGATCTAATTCAACAGGTCGTCGTTCCGGAGATTAATGCCTATGCAAGACAATATGGCGAAAATGTTGAGGTTACGGATCTCAGATGGGGAATTGATACAACTGATTATTCGGAAGATGCATCAGAACGTAAAATTCTTGAGGTGTGTCTTTCCGAGATAGAACGTGCACATCCTCATGTCATTATTATGATAGGTGATGTTTATGGTTATGTTCCGAATGAAAGCGCTATAAGAGCTGAGGCTGAAAGAAAGGGTATGACTCTTGATGAAGCTAAAATATCTGTGACAGAGCTTGAGATTAGGTATGCGCTATGGATGGCAAAGCAAAATTATGAAAATATTTTTGTGTATAAAAGGAAATCATCGTTATCCAGACTTACTGCAAGGTCTGACGGTAGGTATGAAGAACTCTCCAGAAGAGATGCACTTGTAGAATTTATAAGGAACTCACTTGGTGAAAAGTATAAGGATCATATAAAAGAATATGATGAAGCTGATACTGATACTTTCTGCAGGATTGTAAAACAGGACTTGATAAGCTCCTTTGAACCCGAGTGGAAAGAGGATGCCGGGCTGCCTGAATTTCTTAAAGAACACAATATTCACAAGAAGTATATGCGTGAAAAAGCGCATGGCTTTAGTGCCAGGACCAGGGAAAGTGAATATATTTTAAGTAGGCTCAGATTGTGTGATGAGCGAAGAGTAGTGGTGCGTGGAGTTGCAGGAACAGGTAAAAGCACCCTATTTTCACATGTGTGTGAATGCCTTGAAGCTGAAGGATGTACTGTGATACCGGTTTTTTGCGGTTATACCACCGGCCTGTCCTCGGCATTTGGAGTTTTAAGGCATATAGTATGCGTTACCGGATATCTGCTTAGTCATAAGACGATAAAAACCGAAAGTACAGTTAGTGCTTTGCTTCATCAGTTGAATGAAAATATACGCGAGTATTCCATGTCCGGAAAGGGAAAACTGTACATATGTATAGATGCAGTTGATCAGCTTGCGGCTGACTCGTTGAGAAATTTTTTGGCATTTATTCCCCATTTTCCGGAAAATTTTGAGATTGACGGTAAGAAGATATCATGTAATGTGCGTATATTTATGACTGTTGCGGAGGACGGTCTTACTGAGGAAGCAGATTCTTCAATTGTTGATAAAAGTGATGATATTCTTAAGCTTGAGGAACTGACATATGACGATAAGTGTAAAGCGATAGACAGCATTCTAAAGACACATGGTAAGGAACTGGGAACAAATATTAAAGCGAAGCTTGCAGAAAAGAGATCTTCCGGAAATCCGCTGTATCTGTATTTTTCGATATTGTACCTGATGCTTTTTGATTCCGAGGATTATGCGGCAATTAAAATCCTGGGAAATGATATGAATGCAATATCAGCTTATATTGGGAAAAAGACGGATGAGCTGCCGGGTGATGTCAGCGGTATTGCGGTGACGGTTGTTGATGAGATTGCGGATGGCATCGGAGCGAGTTTTATGAAATACGCTGTGCGTTTTATAGCGATGTCACATCAGGGATTGAGAATGGAAGATATAGCACATCTTTGCAGCTCTTTTGGATTCGATTTTGACAGGCTGCGATTTCTGGCGTTTGTAAATTACATTTCCGAGCTTTTCATAATGAGAAACGACGGAAGATTTGATTTCATGCATAAAAACCTGCGGATAGGTGTAACGAATCATATAAAAAAATGCAATGATTACAACCTCTATAGTGACAGGATATTTTCATATATCGAAACGCTTCCGGAAAGCGATGTATTAAAACAGAATGAATATATCTATCAGTGTTTGATTCGTCGTGCTTATGAAAATCTTACGGACATACTGAAACAGAATGCTAATGAGAAATTGCTGAAACGGAATGTATATGAAATTATAAATTCTGAGAATGTTGGCGCACCCGTCCGTAGAATTGTAGATGGTGGGATGTATATAGAAATTAGAATATGTTCTGAGAATGAGCATGTTTTGAAAGAGTGGGGTGCGTATCTCTCTCTGAACAGTAGAGATGAATTGCCGTATTTTGTTGAATTTATAAATTCCTTTTATATGGAATACGAGTACTCCGGTGGTGCTGATAAGAGAACAGCTGATGCAATTAAAGAGGCATATGAATATGTACTCGCCAATTCCGGAAAGGTGGCAAAAGATGCGTCAGAGCTGCTGTACGTAAGTAAGGGATATGAATGGCTTGCCACCTTACATTTTGAGAGGTATTCGAAGGATGAAGCAGCACGGTATTATGAGGATATGATTATATATCTGGAAAAGGCGGTGACAGTGGATTCGGAGTCATCCTCCGGGAAATGGCTGAATCGTCGATTATCTTCTTATGCCAGGATAGGATTTTTTTATGAGTGTCTTGAGGGAGAGAAAAACGCCCAAAAATGTTTTTATTACTATAACAAGGCCTATGAGCTGTTTATGGGGGTATGTCAGAAGGGAAATATATTTCTTATATACGAGGGCAAGAGTAACCAGCACTATGTTGGTGAGATAAGCATGCTCTCGAATCTTGCAAGGGGATATACTAAACTTAAAGGATACAAAAATCTACAAAAGGCAATTGGAATTGTTGACAGAATGGTTAATCTTCTCAACGGGACATATATAGATAACTTTTTTGTTGATGGCTCGACGGATTCGACATTTTTAGCAGATACAGATACGAGTTTATTTCAATGCTACGGTGTTGCGGCAAATATGTATCGTACAATGTACTTTAATTCAGATGATGATACCTATAAGGAAAAGGCGGATACATGTTATAGGACGGCTATTGAAAGAGGTCGGGAGAGCGTGCTGCGATTTAACTATTTCAAAGCAAAACGTGTATTGACTAATATACAGTATAACTATGCGGCTTTCCTTTATGCATTACGTGACTACGAAAGTGCACTTGCACAGATTACAGAGTCAAATGAACTCTGCGTGATGAACTATAAGGAAACTCATGCTGCATCAGATGAAAAGGATATGAGTGTGGGCAGAAAGCTGCAGGAGAATATAGAAAAATCAATTGAGACCGGCACATCATATATTAAGTTCGATGTGGTGTTTAAGGACAGTCCGTCATATAAAATGCAAAGAGGGTGTAATTTAAAAGACAATCTCGAACGGTCTAAGAAAAGTTTCAGAATACCGTATCTGCTTAAAAGTGCTGAGAATACGTGCGGGGAATATATAAATATATACAGAGAGCTGTATAATGATTATCAGACTGATAAGTATAAAACTGAGTACGAGAAAGCGCTTCGATATGCAATCGGATTTTACGAAGAGGTTAAGAAATACGATGAATCATTTTTGAAAAGACACAGCAAGCAGAAGATTAGAGAATATAAGGATGAACTATCTGCTCTTTGATGATCACAAGATTTATCGATTTTAAATGAGTAATAGATATTGTATCTTTGGCATAGATAGATGAGGCTAAAGATACTTGGCATAAGGAGGAAAGGGAAATGTATCAGATTTTTATCAGTTACAGGCGAGACGGCGGCGAGAGTCTAGCATATTTGCTGCGTGAGAGACTTGCGCATGACGGGTATTCTGTATTTCTAGATGTTGAGGCACTGAGATCCGGCATGTTTAATCAGGCTTTGTATCAAGTTATCGATGAGTGTACGGACTTTTTGCTCATCCTTCCGGAACATGCGCTGGACCGATGCAGTGATCCGAATGATTGGCTTCGTCTGGAAATCGAAAGGGCATTGGCCCGGAAAAAGAATATTATACCGGTTCTATTGAGAAACTTCACCTTTCCGAAGATGCTCCCGGCATCCATTCAGGCTATACGCAATTATAACGGTCTCACTGCGAATTTTGAATATTTCGATGCGAGTATGGAGAAGTTGGAGACGAAACTTTTGCAATCTGTGGCAGGTCAACAGGCGACGGCCGAGCCGCAGTTGGTGACGAAGTCGCAGGCGGCGAAACAAACACAGCCGGCAACGGCAAAAAAACAGACGGCGGCAAAGTCTCAGATAGCGAAAGTAACAACACTTCAGGAGACCACAACGTCGCAGCCGGGGATCAAGCAGGGAACGGTGGCAACGTCACCTGAGGTAGAGTCTCGCCTCCGCGCGTGGTTAAACACCTTTGACTGCTCAAACGAAGCGTACAGAGAGGCGTGGGTGCAGGAACTCAGAGAACACTACTGCCGATTTGAAGCGCTGGCTAAGGACATAGAAAGTGATATCGATGTAGATACGTATATAGATAATATCGCGCGGACCGACCGAGCGTATATTTCAGATGGACTTAAGCGTGGTTACGTAGTCGACTGGGAAGGAAAAAAGAAGATGCTGCCGGGAGCGAAGCCACTGACGGTAGATGACGAGATTCGCGTTTGGTTGAATACCTTTGACTGCAGTAACGAAGCGTATAAAAAAGCCTGGGCGTGGGAAATACGGAAAAATTATAATGAGACTCTGCGGCTTGATAAAGAGAATAGTAAAAAAGGACACGTAGAACCCACCGGCTACAGCATAGAGGAGCACTTGAAATTTTTGAATGACTCTGTCCGGGAAGAAATTGAGAATGCACTAAAGAAAGGAGAGGTGTTTGACCTTCGGACGGGGCAGCGGAGGAAGGCGGAGTGAAGGATAACGTAGTGTGAAGAGGTAAAAGACAATAGAATCTTCTAATGATTGCCGCTTTTTAAACTTATAGTTTTTAAATTATTTAATCAACGTTAAATCATTTGTTTTAATCAGAAATTGCTGATGGCCTTTGGGTTGTCAGCAATTTTTTTATACCCCCTGAAAAAGCAAAAGTTCCGTCTTGCTATACTGCATATTGTCAAGAACACAACAAATCACGAAGCGATGGGTGATGAGAAATATACCCCCTGAAAATCAACGAAGAATCATGAAGTAAGATAATACCAACATAAGACACCTCCTATCTGATGAGTGCTGGATGATAACCAGCCGAAACGGAACTGTAAACACCTATAACAGTTCCGTCATAGGAAATCAATTCCTGAAAACCAAATACTGGTTACATCGCCCGGTTGCCGGGGCGTAGAGTTCGGCAACAGCGACCGAAAGCGGCTGAATACATTCGGGGCACCGCCATACGGAAAAGAGTATTAGAGTATAGCAACATGTTTCAGGAGGAACGTCTTAAGGAATATATACCCCCTGAAAAACAGCAAACAGCAAACAGCAATGATGTATGATTTTCGATGTAAACAAAAATTTTTCCAAATACAAGGAGGAAACAAGCATGAGTAGAGGATTCAGCCAGCGTGGAGCAGATGGTATTACAAGACACTACAATAGCAACGGAGTGATGACCGGATACAGTCAGAGAGGCGGAGATGGGATTACCCGCCACTATAACAATAATAACAATATAACCGGCTTCAGTCAGAAGAACGGGCGCGGCGGATATAACCACTATGACAATAGGGGCAATAAGAGAAAGAGTTCCTGGTAGTAAGTGATATTCCGGAGGAGTTGGATTCGGAATCAGCTCCTCCGGGATCCTCTCCCCTATAATGAGGCAGAAGCAAGAAAGCTAAGATTTAGAAGTAAACAAATAACGCAGTTTCAATAAGGAGAAAACTATTATGGGATATAACTACTACGATTCAAATGACAAGAAGACCGGTTACAGCAGCACGGGCTTATTCGGGACCACAAACTACTACGGAACTGATGGCAAGAAGAAGGGATATTCGGGTACGGACTTCTGGGGAAACAAGGCATACTACGGCAATGACGGACGTAAGAAGAGCTATACCGGAACAGATTTCCTTGGCAACAAGTGCAGGTATGGAGCTGATGGACGGAAGCAGGGCTATTATGGCAAGGACTTCTTCGGAAACGACTGCTTCTATGGGACTGACGGTAAGAAGAAAGGTTACAGGCAGAAGAGCTGGTTCTAACCGACTCTGCTGCTAAGAAGATACCCCCTTAGGTAATGTGCGGTATGCGCGAGATACAATCGGAGCACGGTAACCCATCTGATGAGAGCTGGATGATAACCAGCCGAAACGGAGCTGTTTAATCCCCCCTTATTAGCAGTTCCGTCATGGGAAATCAAGATCCCACTCCTCAACTATTCTGGGGAAGATGCTGATAAATTATTTCAAAAGAAAAGGAGAACACACCATGAGGAAAATGAGCAGATCTGAGAGAAAAAAGGTAGTAGGCGGCGGTTTGAACTGGCAGTGCAGAAAGTGTGGAAGAAGGGGCTGGGGCGTTGTTTCGAGCTTTGCACACAATATGATTCCCGGACACCACAGCTTCAAGACCTGGTAATAGAACAAACCTTGGTTGGAATCCGGGGAATAGTCCCGGATTCTGCATAAGGTAAGGACATAAACACCTATCTGATGAGTGTCGGATGATAACCGGCCGAAACGGTACTGCAGACAACTGTGGTGCCGTCATGGGAAATCAAGTTTAGTGAAGAATTAATAAAAGCGGAGGTCATGTCATGAAAATCAGGTTACAGCATGATGAAAGTGATTGTGGAGCAGCCTGCCTTGCTATGGTGGCAGAGCATTATGGATATGTAGATTCTATAAGAAATTTCAGGAAGCTTGCGAATACCACTCAGGATGGAACTGACCTTGATGACATGATTATTGCTGCAGAATCAATCGGATTTGAAGCAGATGCATTGGAGGGGGATATTGAAAGCCTGATTACAGAAATCTCTAACGGAGAGATTTCACTCCCTTTTATAGCACATTGCATTACCGAGGATAACCATACGCATTATGTGGTTGTCGCAAAAGCAGACAAAAAGGGATTTGTAATATTTGATCCGGCAAAGGGAAAGGTTAGAGCTTCCATCAATGAATTTCTGGAAATATGGGATGGCTATATTATGACACTTGCGCCCACTGAAGCTTTTAAAAGGAGGAGAGATAAGTCAAACGATATTATTTCATTTTTTTCACTCCTAAAAGGCCAAGGGAAAAGATTTGCGGCTATCATCTTAAGTTCCGTATTTATATCTGGAGTGGGGATTGCAGGTGCCTTCGCTTTTCAGCTTATTATCGATCATTCCTCTGAAATGGTTGAGGCGTCGGAGGGAATGCATGAACACCATGAGCATGATATTGAATTTCTTACGAGCAGTAACGTATTAAATAACGCACTTGAAAGTATTTCTGGTTTTTTTGGACATCTGACTGCAGAGGGAGTTTCAAAGATATTTATCTGCCTGATTGGTCTTTATATTTTTGCGGGGATTATTCAGTATGTCAGGGGAAGACTGATAATTGAAATGTCCAGGGAGATAGACTTGAATCTTTCGCTGCCCTATTTTTACAGGATTATGGATCTTCCGGTATCGTCAATCCTAACGAGAAGGACGGGCGATTACATGTCAAGGTATTCTGACACTTCAGATATCAGAAACGCAATTTCAGCCGGAACGATAACGATGATAGTTGACACGATGATGGCTGTGGGCTGTGGAGTGATCCTTTATTTTCAGAATCTCCGTTTGTTTCTGATAGCTGTGGCAATAATTGTAATCTATGCAGCCGTTATGCTTGGAAACAATAAGAGAATAAAAGATTCTAACCGGGGATTCATGGAAAATAGTGCTTATATTCAGTCATATATGAAGGAAAGCATAGACGGGGTACAGGCTATTAAGTCGGCAAATGCCTCAGAATATGTGAAAAATAATATGGCCCATAAATTTAATAGATATCTTGATGCAGCAATAAGGAAGAGCAGAATCGTTATGGGCCAGGAAGTCCTGGTAACAGTGATTGAAACTGTAGGAATATCGGTAATATTGTGGCAGGGATTCGCACAAGTTATCTCGGGGAACATGGAACTTGGTGCATTTATAACCTTCTACGCTTTGCTTGGATATTTGATTACTCCTGTTAAGAATCTTATCGACCTTCAACCGGTCGTCCAGTCTGCGGTAGTTGCAGCCGAAAGACTGGAAGACATTATGGTCATGGATACAGAGTCAAAGTCCGGCAATGATATGTGCGATGCTTCTAATATTAAGCACTGGACAGTGAAGGATTTGACCTTCAGATATGGGCATATGGTTCCTGTTCTTGACGGGGTAACTCTATCTTTTGATGCGGGTCAGAAAGTGGCGGTAGTTGGGAAAAGCGGGAGCGGAAAAACAACATTGGCAAAGTTGTTTGCAAGGTTTTATGAACCGGAGAGCGGCGACATTCTTGCTGATGGAGAATCTCTTAGCGGATATTCCGTGGAGTCATTAAGGAATGAAGTTTCTTATGTGAGTAACGACACTGGGGTGTTTTCGGGAACCGTATTGGAAAATCTTACTTTAGGCCTGGAAAATTATACGGATAAGGATATTGAAGAAGTCTGTGAGATTACGAAGCTTAAAGAGTTTTTGGATGAGATGCCCGGAGTCGGGCTTGGATTTAAAGTCGAGGAAAGCGGAGCGAACTTATCCAGTGGTCAGAGGCAGAGGATTGTTATAGCGAGGGCACTTTTGAAGAATCCGCAGCTGCTTATCCTGGACGAAGCTACGGCAAATCTTGATTCCGGGATGGAGTCAGAAATCCTTCATAAAATATCAAAACAGAGACCGGATATGGCAATACTTATGATTACACACAGACTTTCCTCGATGAAGTGCTTCGACAGGATTATGTATTTACAAGATGGGAAGATCGCAGGGGAAGGGAACCATGAAGAACTTCAAAGCAACTGTGAAGCATACCGCAAGTTCTTGACAGATTATACCCCCTGAAATCCCAAGAAAGGATATGGAATAGAATACAGTTGTAGCAACACAGAGACATGACATAAACGGAGGTAGAAAAATGGCAGAGAAGCTTAACAGAAATGTAAAGATTGTAGTTGATAACGGAATGAAGGATGGATGGTTCGATATTTATCTGGATTTCTCCGGAACCAGGGAGTACCTCATGCCTCACAGGCAGAATAAAAGATTGTATTCAATGTTAAAGGACGGCTTGAGAATTGAGGAGCTTGAGAGAAATGCCACCAGAGCTGTTTCAGATGTTTCCCTGTCAGGAAAGAGATACCTGAGAGGCGGTATTAATCCGAGATTGAAATGCCGTAAGAACCAGGCACGAAAACTTGAGAATTCAATCAGTCATCTGGTTACTGTAGCGAATGATTATATCCAGGATATGGCTGATGCTGCATAAGGATGTGCAAGAAAAACTATAACAGTAAACAAATTTTATTTCTAAAGGAGAAAACGATTATGGCAAACGAAATGATTCAGAGAACTTTTGACGATGATGTTGCACCGAAGATTTTGAACGCAAATGAAAGCCACATGGCATGCCTGATGCTGCTTGACACATCCGGTTCTATGGTTGGAACTCCCATAGAGGAACTGAATAAGGGACTCAACAAGTTCAGGGAGGATGTGTGCAAGGATGAGACAACAAAGGAAGTACTGGATGTCGCGGTAGTGGAGTTCAATTCAGACAAGAGGGTTGTGCAGAATTTCGTACCGGTACCTTTTATGGAGCCTGTGAACCTTGTGGCAGGCGGCGGTACAAATATGACACCTGCAATCCGGGAGGCCATTAATATGGTTACGGAGAGGTCAAGATTTTACAAGGAAACCGGAACTGAGCCGTATAAGCCCTGGATTATCATGATTTCTGATGGCGCACCGCAGGATGACATTACGCAGGTAGCCGGTGAGCTTCAGAGTATGGAGGAGGCAGGAAAACTCAAGTTCTTCTCTCTTGGGGTAGGAGAATATGATTCGAGTACCCTGCATAAGCTCTCAGGTCAGAAGGTGATGAAGCTGAAGGGCTATGATTTTACCGGATTCTTTGACTGGGTAAATAAGAGCATGAGATCTGTGTCAGTTACAGCTCCCGGAGATGTGCCGCAGGGGGTACCTCTTCCGGAAAATGTTGATAAGGATACTAACAGTTGGATGGCTTAGTGAGGAGGCAGTGGCTATGTTTTATGCATATGGAATATCCAGCCAGGGGGCAGACCACATCAGGAATGGTGTGGTCTGCCAGGACTCACACAAGATAATAAGATGCGGAGAGGATATGATCATTGCCGCTGTCGCTGACGGACTTGGGAGTGAGAAGTACACTGACAAAGCATCAAAACTGGCTGCGCATATATCAACTACATATTGCTGGAAAAGACTTGATAGGAATAGCTCAAGCGGCGAAATTTTGGATGTCATTCAGAACAGCTTTGCCAGGGCACAACGGCTTATCGAAAAGTTTGCTGATAGGGCGGGTCATGATATAGACCAGTACGACACCACATTGTCTCTGGCTGTGCTGATTAACGACAGGCTTTATTATGGTCAGTCCGGTGACAGTGGAATTCTTGCAATGGGTACAGATGGAGCGTTTTATCAGGTGACGGAGCAGCAGAGGGACGATGAAGGCAGAGTGTTTCCTCTTATATATTCTGACTGTTGGATCTTTGGAGAGTATGAAAAACCTGTTGAGAGCGTACTACTTGCTACAGATGGAATGTTTGAGACTTTTTTTCCTATATACATCAAGGATGAAGCTGTAAATATTCATGCGGCCTTGGCGAAGTTCTTTATGGATAGAGACAGCCTGCAGTTTGAAAAAAACGGAGAAGAAGCCGTACAGAGCCGTATAAAGAAATTTATTGATGAAATTGACAGAAAACAGGTTAGTGATGACAAGACAATTGTTGTGCTTGTTAACGGAACTGTCCCTGACACAAGACAGCCCAAGGAGTATTATGAAGAACCTGACTGGGATGCTTTAAGGAAGAAACATAATGACGAATGGAGGAGGCTGGCCTATCCGGATCTATACAGAGAAGAAGCTGCCACCGGAGAAATTCAAAGAACAGGAGAGGTGGAACAGAATGCAGACAGCAACAGTTCAGAAAGAGATGATGGAAATAAGGAAGAAAACGTGTCAGGCAGCGAGTCATGCGAAAACCTTTCTGAAAGAGGAGGCAGAGGCCGCGAAGGGAAATCTGTCTATGATGCTCAACAAGGAAAGAACGGATTTACCGGATTCAAAATATGGAATGCTTTTGAATGGACTAAGGGAGCATTCGGAAAAAATACTGATTCCCGGCCCGATGAAAAGAGAACAGCTGATGAAGCTTGTGATGACGGCATCCAGTAATCCGGAGTTGTTTTACGTCAACAGATATAACTGTGTGAGCTCAATTGCAGGAGTTATGATTTCGCCCTCTTATCTATATTCACAAGAGGAAATTGAGGCAATAAATGACGAAATAAATAGGAACATAGATATTATTGTCAGAAACGCAGGGGCAGGAACAGATTACGATAAAGCTCTTATGGTACATAACATGCTCTGCGCCAATGTGCAGTATACCGATGACGGGAAATGGTGCAGACATACCACAATAGGTTCTCTGGTTGAGAAAAAAGCGGTTTGTGATGGATACGCCAAAGCTTACAAGCAGATTATGGACCGGTTGGGAATTCCGTGTATTGTGGTTGTGGGCCGCAGTAAGAATACTTCCAAAGGAGAAGGTGGTGCACATGCCTGGAATATGGTTCGACTGTCCGGACAGTGGAGACATATAGATGTTACCTATGATGCCAAAAAAGACTGGAGAGAAGGTAAGCGGTTTGATTATTTTGCCCTGACCGATTCACAGATAAGAAGGGATCACGATTTCGATGCTTCATTATATCCTGTATCGGAGGGTACAGATATTAACTATCATGTCCGTTATGGTTTGTTGATGAATGATAAACCGGCATTTCGGTCATTCTTTATCAATCAAATAAGAAAAGGAAATACATATTTTTCGGTACGTCTGCCTGATAATATACCCCCCGAAATCGGAGATAAGAAAATATCGGATATTATAAATGACACATTGAAGGATGTTGGCAGGAACATTCAGGTGATTATTACAAGTAACATTAAGCAAGGTGTGTTTTGCTTTAAAGTAGTGGATACCGGAACATAGCCTTGCATAGAAGCTAAGAGTGAAACGGAGGAAATGTCATGAAAGTAAAGGGCTTGAACGGAAAAGTATACTCTCTTGAACATAATCCGATAAGCAGTGGCGGTGAAGGGAAAATCTACAGAGTGATTTCAGACAGCAGCAAGCTGGTGAAGATCTACCATTCCGGAACAATTAATGCCAATCTTGAGAAGAAGATATCATACATGGTTCTTCATCAGCCCAGTTCCTCTGTTTTTACACAGATTGCCTGGCCTATTGACCTTGCCTACGATGATAAGGGGAAATTTTGCGGATTTGTTATGCCGCGTCTTGATATTACAAACGTTCTTAGTGATGTATATATCTATCCGCCCAAATATAAAATATCATACAGGCAGAAATTAATCCTTGCCCAGAACATCTGCGTGGTTATTCATGAGATTCACAAGGCAGGGTATGTTTTCGGGGATTTTAATCCTAGAAATATAGGAATAAATATTAATAACGGTTCGGTGGCCTTTCTTGACACAGATAGCTACCATATCGTACTGGATGCCGCTAAGGGAAAGGCTTTCCGCTGCAATGTCTGTGCTGCAGGTTATGCTGCACCGGAGCTTCTTGGTAAATGCTATGACCATATTGCAAGACACCCGAGTGATAGAAACAATGCCTATGAGAAAACACCGTTGGATACATTCACAAAGGAGACGGATAATTTTGCTCTGGCTATCCATATATTCAAGCTGCTCAATAATGGTTTTACACCATTCAATGGGGTGAAGGAAAATGCCACGGCATCTGCTGCATCTCCTGGAACAGGTGATCAGGCTGTTTGGCGTGATAATTATTGCTTTAAACCGGGCAACAAGCCTCTTGCAGTGGCAATTCCCAAGCTGGAGGTGCATCCAAAATATATTGGTGACCTGTTTACCAGAGCCTTTATCGCAGGTAGGAAGAATCCTGCCTCAAGACCTGATGCGGAGGAATGGTATAGGGCTTTAGGAAATTATGAGAAGGAGCTCACTTCTTGTAAGGCGGAAAAAATGCATATGTATTCTAAAAAGCTGCATTCCTGCCCGTGGTGTGAGGCTGATGTCAGATTCCATAATAAACTTAATCCCAATAATCCGATTAGCGTACCAGCAATGGCACCAACACCAAAATCAACAATATCCAAGTTGATTAATGCCGGAAACAGCGCAAACACCAATACTGCAGCTGCGGCAGGGACAAACCAAATATTGCATATTGAGGCACTAAAGATAAAAGAAAGGCTTGCATCTGCTTTGAATGTAGTTGGATGGCTTGGATTTATTGCGAGCATCATCTATGTATGTATGCCGTTTATAAGCAACGGCTCAATTCATCTGGATGAATCTAAGCTTTATCAGATTGACATCAGAAAGGACATTATTATTACCGTATGCGCAGTAGCTCTTTTGTGTCTTGGAAGTCATTTCAGCAATAGTTTGCATCGAGGGTTGGCAAAGGGGCTTTCCGGTATATGGGGATGGATATTCTGTTCTTCGGCAGCAACAGTATATTATACACAGCTTGGTTACAGTGCTGAAAGTGCCAGCCAGACATGGAAGCTTTTCGGAATCATGATTGTGTTGTATATTGTGGCAATAGACGGTGGATCAAAGATAGGCGAGGTTCTGTTTTCAATCGAAAATAAGAAGAACTCACGGATTGCGAAAGTGAAGCATAAGTTTAATTTCTACGAGATAGTCTTACTTGGTATGATGATTGCAGCCTGTGTCGTATGTGTTCCGTTGCTTATAAACCTTCAGCTGTTCTACGCTTCTATTCAACTTTATAATCTTATCCCTATTGCAATATGTGCGGCACCGATATTGTTCTTCATTCTATTTAGTACCAACACCGGATTTGGGGAAAGTACAGAAGCCTGGTTTTGTGCAGTCATGTCCACATCGTTTACTGTGCTCATTTTATGGCTTGGACACCTAGGAGGAGCTAAGACGGTCATAGGATGGATTGCTCTGGTGATACTGGCGGTACTTCTTGCAGTATATTTAGACGAGGAGATAGACAGCACTATATCCAGAATAACAAGTGAGTTCCTTATTGTGGTATTCATAGTTGGGGCATATATCGATATGCAGGTGATAGATAAGGGAGTGACTGCTGTTGGTACAGGCGCGCATTGGTGGATGATAGCTCCTGCTTTGATTGCAATGGTGCTTGCAATGGGGATAACGGTAAAGGAAATATCCGTGCATTAATGGTATCCGCTATCAGGAGAATACAGCAGGGTTGACATGAAACGGAATCTTTGATAGATTTTCTTCTACGCAAAAAGTCATATAGTCTAAGCGAAAGCGGATGAATTGACATCATGAAGAAAAGACAGTGAATACCCCAAGGGGGATATTCTGTCCTTTCGAGGATGTTGTTACATCTGCTTTTTTGTCGTGTGCCGACTTTTGTACCTTGACAATTTCATCTGCAAATGCCGGGCGGCCGGCCAGGGGAAGCATCGCGATGACATGAGCGTGCCAATGGAATAGCCCGGACAGATTGCAACACTATGCAATTAACCAATTAATACAAAGAGCATTAAACCAGCAAACATACGGAGGTATGGCTTATGACAGACGGTATGACTAATTTTATGGAGTTTACAAATGCGGTGAAGGTGGAAATAAATTCATTCAAAGGATCTTGTGAGGAGGAAAAAAGAGCGCGGCTTGCAGTCGAAAGATTTTTAGCTGCCGCAAATCTGATTCCTGATAATGAATATCTTGGATGGCAGATTGAGGTGACAAGTATGAAACGGATTTCTTTGACTGCATTTTCCAGCAGAAATGTGGAGATTACCGAAAGAGACTTTGGATGGATTATCGGAGCTAATACGCTTTCTTTGAGAGACAATTTTGTGTCACAGGAAAAATCTTTCTGGGAGGGACGTTTTGTATATGCACTTTCATTCCGGAAAAAGATTACAGGACAGAAAAAGAGCGAAGGCTTTGGAAGTAAGCTTTATGGGGCGAGGTACGGCAGTAAATTTGAGAATAAACGTGACTATGGACAGGATTTCATACCATTTCTGGATATTATGAGGGATTTTGATAATGCATATTTCAGGATTTTGGCGGGAAATGATTCCGGAAGCGAAAACCGCGGCTCCATCATGGTGAGTCTGCCCGAGGAGATGCCGCTGAGGATGAAGACGGAACTATCCATTGTTCTTCCGGGCTTGATTGTAGAAAAGGTAAAGGTTGACGATTCTGACAGTAATGTGGAAACGCTGCCGTTAGAAGTCATTTCGGATGTATTTATGCATATGTTTAAGGCTGTAACATATGTGAACTCTTCTATTATTGATAATGTGAAAAAATCAGAAGAAATGGACGTTGTTGAAAATTCAAAGGTGACGAAAAAATACGATTCAGTGACCGATGATACACCGCTCGAGGAATTAGAACTGAGTCTTCGGGCATATAACAGTCTGATGAGAGCAGGAGTGACAACAGTGGGGGAACTACGTTCCATGAGTGATGAGGAGTTGATGAAAGTGCGAAATCTCGGAAGGAAGGCCATGGAAGAAGTGAAAAGTGTACTTGAGTCCATCCCGACTATGGCAAAGACCGTTCCCTGCGCAGCAACTAGCTATATGGACGCCTTGGATGAACTGATTGGTCTCGCTTCCGTAAAAGAGCAGGTTCGGAAAATTGCCGCCTTCGCCAGAATGAAAAAGGACATGCAGGAACTTGGCAGGGCTGAAATCCCTGTTGTATTTAATATGGAGTTCAGTGGCAATCCAGGAACAGCAAAGACTACCGTGGCACGGATTATGGCGGGCATATTTCATGAGATTGGACTTCTTGCTACATCGGAATTAGTTGAAGTGGGGAGGGCAGATTTAATTGCAAGATATGAGGGCCAGACGGCGGACAAGGTACGCCATGTCTTTGAAACTGCTATAGGAAAAGTGCTCTTTATCGATGAGGCATACTCACTTGTGGAACATGTGGACGGGGCATATGGAGATGAGGCCATAGGCACGATCGTTCAGGAGATGGAAAATCATCGTGATGAGACTATTGTGGTTTTTGCGGGATATCCAAAGGAGATGAATGAATTCTTTTCCAGGAATCCGGGACTCAGATCAAGGGTTCCGTTCAGGATTGCGTTCAGCGATTACTCGGAGAATGAGATGGAACTGATTTCAGAGGCAGAGGCAGAGAAACGTGGATTTTCTATTCATGAGAAAGCGAAGGAAAGGGTGACTGAACTCTGTAAGAATTCAAAAGGCAATGTCAATGCAGGTAACGGGCGGTTTTGCAGAAATCTAATCGAGAACGCCATTCTTAATTATGCTTCAAGAGTATATGGCGGACAGGAGTCTACAGCGGATAAAGATTATGTTCTGATTGCTGATGACTTCACGGAACCGGCACATGGTGAAAAGAAAAGTGCATCCATCCCCATAGGGTTTCGGATGCACTGAGATTCACACATATCATTCAATAAGATAACATTAATCTCAGAATACAATATGCGTTATTCAAATCTGGTAAGCAAAAGATTATACCCCCTGAGAATGATAAAGGAATCCTGATGTAAATTTGAGATGTGACGGGGAATTTGCCTGATACAGAACTTGTTTACGAGGAGGAATGGACGATGAGAAAAATTATTATCACTATATTGACAGTAGTAACACTGCTTCTTTCAGGGTGCTCTGGAAAGAAGAATACTGAAATTATTGAAAGCACAAATACTGAATCAGTAACAGATGATGCCGTTGTTATAGATAACGATGTGGATAATTCGGTTTCTGATGCCGTCAATGATGAAGTGAATTTTGAGGGTATTAAAGAAAACAACGATTTCGAGATGTTTGAGGTTGCAGGTATAACTTTTCTTATCCCGGCAAACTGGCAGATTTATCATGCAGCCGAGAAAAATTACATAGGGTACGATTTGTATCCGCCGGAAGTGGCTGAAAGACCGGCCAAATACTATTTTCAGGTAAGTCTTGTTTTAATGGATGATGAGGCGGATGTATCAGATCCGAATGAGGCGGTCATCAGTTTTGCAGAAGGAATGAGGAATATTAAAGGCTGTGAGAATTATACAAGTTCTTTGGATACGGTGGGTGACGCTGTATCCTTAAGATATAAATGTTATTTTAGCGAAAATGGATACACAGAGCAGGGGTGCCTGATTCCTATATACGATTCGGGTATGATATCTATTTTTTATGGGTATTACGATGGAAATGAAGATTTGTATGAAGGGGCATATGAAAATCTGTTAGATTCGCTCGTGCTGCCACAAGAGGAGGATTTTAACGAAAAGTTCCAGGAATTAAAAGAATATTACTCGTCAGAAAAAGAGAAGAATGAATCTGATGATGAAATATCAGGTGACAAGCAGGATAAAGCATCCGCTGAAAATACAACCGCAAGTGTTGAGGCGGATAATGATTATACTGCTGATTCAACGCATAATTATTACACTGGGGTATCCTCTGAGGGAGCTCAGCTGTCGGATCAAGTTGCGAGCGAAATTGCAGAATCTATAATGAAAAATACAGCGTATACAACTGACTTGCAGAGAGTTACAGCAGCGGCTGAAATTGTGAAACAATACTGTGATAATGATACTTACGGCATGGATACTACAAAATACTATCGCTCCCCATATGGAGTATTTATTGTCGGAGTATATACATGTGCCGGTTCCACAAGAGCGTTGGGGCGAATACTTGATTACATGGGATTTGAGTGGCAGCACACCCACGAGAACGAAAATAGGCATCAATGGTGTGTTTTGACCATGGACGGGCAGACTGGATATGCAGACGGAATGGCAGGAATAGCGGGATATGGAACGATGACTAATGGTATGACCTTGCCTAACGGTCAGCAGATTTTCTTTGCAGAATAAAAAGAGATATGATGACAATAAGAAGCAAAGATAGCACCTCCTTTACGACCTTAGGACAGACGAGTAGTGCAGCCTTGGGATGAGTCCTAAAGCTGCACTTTTTTTATTTCCGGGAAAGTCCTTATTCCATCACTTCCCGCTGTTATATTTCCCTGCCGGCTCTGCAACCATCATGACCTCATCGGCAATCGGGGTGATGA
>Ga0065709_1029414_pt1 | contig 24008 bp, 15 predicted proteins | sample Hoacrofraction14_2_FD_59096 | JGI IMG/M metagenome (GOLD analysis project Ga0065709, IMG submission 59096) | Hoatzin crop microbial communities from Cojedes, Venezuela, sample from fiber fraction 14 v1 | ecosystem: Host-associated > Birds > Digestive system > Esophagus > Crop | place: Venezuela...
ACGTTCAGCTCCTTCATGCGGGTGATGTCGGTAATCATCTGCTCCATGCTCACCACGTAGCCGCCGTCGGGGTCCAGCTCGTGGCGGTCCACGCCCTTGATGAGCACGGGCTGGCCGTTGACGAGGAACTGGGCGTTCTTGATTTCAATGGTGCGGAAGCCCACGTGCTGCTGAATCACCTCGGCCACGTCGCCGCCGTTTTTCAGCGTCACATATAATTTATAAAGGTATGGCGTCTCGGCCGTCCAGGCGTTGGCGCCCTTCACGGTCATGGTGCCTTTGGCGCCCTGCGCCGTGCCCACCACCTTGCCGCTGGCGTCCTTCAGCTCGGCCGTCACGTCGCCGCCTCCAACGAGGCTGACATCGTAGCGCAGCACGCCGTCCTTGTAACCGTTTTCAAGCGTGGAAACCACGAAAAGGTCCTCCACATGGGCCTGCGGACGGGCATAGAGATACACCTCGCGGGCAATGCCGCACAGGCGCCAGAAGTCCTGGTCCTCCAGGTAGCTGCCGTCGCACCAGCGCATCACCTGCATGGCGAAAAGGTTGTCCTCGCCCGGCTTCAGGTAAGGCGTCACGTCGAACTCAGCGGCCACCTTCGAGTCCTCGCTGTAGCCCACGTACTGGCCGTTCACCCACAGGCGGACGTTGCTCGTGGCGCTGCCGATGTGCATGATGACCTGCTGTCCCTGCCAATTTCCCGGCACGCGGAACGTCTGGCGGTAACTGCCCACGTGGTTGTTCAGGTCCTGCACGTAGGGCGGGTTCGTCTCCCAGTCGTTGCGCCAAGCATACTGATTGTTCACGTAGATGGCGTCGCCAAAGCCGTTCAGCTCCCAGATGCCCGGCACAGGCATCTTGTCCCACTTGCTGTCGTCATAGCCCACGGCGAAAAACCCTTCCGGGCGCTCGTTGGCATTGTTCACCCAATGGAAACGCCACTGCCCCTCGAGCGAAAGATAGCGCTGCGACGCGCTCTTGTCGCCCTTCTGGGCCAGCGATTCATTCTCGTAGGCGAAGAAATCAGCCACATCCGTGCGGCGATTCTCCGCGTTTCTGCGTGGGTCGTTCCACATGTCTTGGGCAAATGCGCCCGTCGATGCCATGAGCAGCATGGCCACACAAAGTCCTTTTCTCATATTTCTATTCATTTTGAAAATTTCCGCAAAGATAGGCATTTTTTTCATAAACGCCCAAAAAAACGCGCCCCTTTTGCCTCAGCCCTTCGCCAACTCGGCGTTAATTTGGTCGATGTAGTCCAGCAACTCGTCGCGCCCAGTGCTTTTCGTGGCGCTCGTCACGAAGTAGGGCGGCAGCTCGTCCCACCACTCCTTCAGCTTCTCCATGTAGCGCTGCGCCGCCGGCTTCACATTCGCCGCCGTCAGCTTGTCGCACTTCGTGAAGACGATGGCGAACGGCACGCCGTTCTCGCCCAGAAACGTCAGGAAATCCAAATCCTTCTGCTGCGGGTCGTGGCGGATGTCGATGAGCACGAAAAGGCACGTCAGCTGCTCACGCTCAAGCACATAGTGCGTGATGAGATTCTTCAGCTTCTCCATCTCGCGCTTGCCCCGCTTCGCGAAGCCATAGCCCGGAAGGTCCACCACATACCAGCTCCCATTGATGAGGAAATGGTTGATGAGCATCGTCTTGCCCGGTGTGCTCGACGTCATCGCCAGCTTCGCCCTGCCCGTGAGCATGTTGATGAGGCTCGATTTGCCCACGTTGCTCCTACCGATGAACGCATACTCCGGCAGGCTCGTCTGCGGGCACATGTCAGCGCGCGGACTGCTGATTTGAAATTCGGCGGTCTGGATTTTCATGATTTCTCAAGCGATAAAATAAATTCCACGGCAAAGATACTCCTTTTTCTCCAAACAATCAAGAAAACCGCCCCACTTGTTTGGCAGGGTGGGGCAGTTTGGGCAGTTGCGGACTATAGTTTGAGGAAGGAAAAATACTTGTCGGCCAAGTCTTGCAGCGTGATTTCCTCTTGCTGCAGGCGCAGATAGTCGATGTCGGAAATGCGCTCGCTCACCTTCCTGCCGTCGGAAGTGACGCCGGCAATGCCGTGCGCCCCGTCCTCTGCGAAGCACTCCAGCTGGCGCAGGCCGTGGTCATGTGCCCCATAGCGTAAGGAAAACGAGGCATCGCGCACCTTTCCTTTCTCCATGTGCGCCACGCCCTTCTCCACCAGGTCGTGCAAATCGCGCGCCGCCGTGTCGGTCGAAACCTTGGCCACTTTGGCGTAGTTCTTGATGGTGAGTTTGGCCTCGTAACCGTCCAAATAGGCATTGAGTACCATTTTCTGGCGCTCGCTCAGCACCGTTTGCGCCTGAGCGCGCCAAAACATCGACTTCCGCAGCACGCCGCTCAGGGCATCGTAGGAATGGCGCACCGCCTGCACAATGCAGCCGAGATGCCATTTCAGCCACGCCGTCACGTCGCTCTCGCCGCGCTGCGTGCGCTCCAGCACATCGTAGTAGGCGTTCTTCTCCTTATTTATTTCTGCCGAAACGCTGTAGAAACGCTGCCCGTTGCGCTCCGTCTGCGCCAAAATCATGTCCGACAGCGCGCGGGCAATGCGCCCGTTGCCGTCGTCGAAGGGGTGAATGCTCACGAACCACAGGTGGGCAAGCGCCGACTTGATGTGTGAAGGCGGCACCGCGTCGCTGTTCACCCACTGCAGGAACCGCGCCATCTCCTCGGGCAGCCGCTCGGGCGCCGGTGCGCGGTAGTGCACCGTTTCGCGGCCAAACATGCCCGAAACCACTTTCATCGGTTCCGTGCGGTAGGCACCCACATGGATTGGTTCCATGCCGCTCCGCCCCGTGGGGAAGAGCGCGGCGTGCCAAGCAAAGAGACGCTCGTCGGTGAGCGGGGCGCTGAAGTTTACGGTAGCGTCAATCATCATTTCCACAATGCCTTCCACATAGTGCGTGGTGGCGCGCTCGCCCTGCACCTGAATGCCGAGCCGCCGCGCCACCGACGACCGCACCTCCTTGGCGTTGAGGATGATTCCCTCAATGGCCGACGAGGCCACGATGTCGCTCGCCAGCGTCTCCGCGGCAGTTTGCAGTTGCGTGTCAAACCCAATGGCGCTCAGCCGCCCTGCCAGATACCCCGTCTCGCGGTTCACCAATTCCAGCAGGCCGGTCAACTGGCTGGCGTCCCAGTGGAAATGGGTCCAGTCCTCCCTTTCGTGGATGTATGTCGGTTTTTCGTTATTGTGCATTGCCCTATTGTTTATTGTACGTTGCCCTATTGTTTATTGTATTCAGACCGAATGTTATTGTACTTCGGTTCCATGCCGCAAAGGTAAACCTTCTTCCCCAAACCGCCAAACATTTGCGGCTAAAAAACGCGAGTTAACCGCAAAATCTGCGGCTAACTCGCAAAAATTAGCCGCAAAACGCCCAAACTCCCATGCTTGAGGCCAAATCTGAAAACTCCCTGTCAAAAAGGGAGGGCATCGTTTGGGAAAAGGGAGGGCATCGTTTGGGAAAAGGAAGGGCATCGTTTGCGAAAAGGAAGGGCGTCGTTTTGGCAAAGGAAGGGCATCGTTTCAAAAACGACCGCAGTGGTTTTGAAAAACGACCGCAGTGGTTTTGGAAAACGACCGCAGTGGTTTTGGAAAACGACCGCAGTGGTTTTGGAAAATGACCGCAGTGGTTTTGGAAAATGATGGTGGCGGAGGAAACACTGTCGGCTTTAACTTCTAACGAGCGGAGCGAGTGATAACTTCTCTGACTTCTTTAGCTTCTGAAAATGGTCGAGGCACTTTCCGAAAAAGTTTTTTGCCAAAAAGTTCTTATGCTTTGCCGTTTGTGAATATTTTTCGGATTTATTTTTGCAAGTGTGGGAGAAAATGCGTAATTTTGTAGCGGATTTTGTGCCTATATATAATATATGGTGTATGTGGGCGCAGGAGTTTGCACGTTTTGAATTCAAAAATAATTATACAATAGTCATGGAAAGCAAGATTGAAGAATTGACGAAGAAGCTGCTCTCTGAGGGCGTTGAGAAGGGCCAGGCGGAGGCAGAGAAGATTGTTGCTGCCGCCAAGGAGCAGGCTGCTCAGATTGTGGAAAAGGCTAAGGCCGAGGCCGCTGACATCGTGGCGCAGGGCGAGAAAGACGCTCAGGCGCTTGATCAGAACACGAAGTCGGAGCTGAAAATGTTTAACGCTCAGGCGCTTAACGCGCTGAAGACGGAAATTGCCAATGTGGTGAGCGACAAGGTGGTGAAGGAAGCCACGCAGGGCCTGGTGAACGACAAGACGTTCATGCAGGAGTTCGTGCTGAAGCTGGCTGAGAAATGGGGCCAGCAGGAGGATTTGGTTATTTCCACGGAGGATGCTGCGGGCCTGAAGGAAGTGTTTGCGAAGAAGGCGAAGGCGCTGCTGGACAAGGGCCTGAAGATTGAGCAGGTGAATGGCAAGAAGAGCGCGTTCACGATTGCTCCGGCCGATGGCTCGTACAAGGTGAATTTCGGCGAGGCCGAGTTTGAGGAGTATTTCAAGAATTTCCTGCGTCCGCAGCTTGTGGATATGCTGTTCTAAGAGAAGATGGCGAATTATTATTGCTTGATGGCCGGTGTGCCAGACCTGTCGATTGACGATGGAAAGAGTCCCATCAGCATCGAGGAGTTTCGCGAGGAGTGTGACGAGGTGCTCACGCCGCGCGACCAGAAGCTGATGTTCTATTTCTATCTGAAGCAGGACTGCCTGAATCTGGTGAAGCTGCTGAAGGACCCGGATGCGGAGGTGCCGCTGTGGGGAAATTACAGCATGGAGCAGTACCGGGACTTGATTACTTCGGCCAAGACGATGAATTTCAATGTGCACCGCTTCCCGGCGTTCATGTCGATGTATGCGCGTGACTTTGACCACAATAACGGCGTGGACGGCTGGTTTGCCGAGGACCAGATGATGCTGGCGTTCTATGATTATGCCATGAAGTGCGACAACAAGATGATTGCGTCGTGGTATAAGCTGAATTTCGACCTGACGAATATTCTCACGGCTTTCATTGCGCGGAAGAACGGATGGAGCGTGGGCAAGTATATCCTGGGCGAGAATGAGCTGAACGAGCAGCTGCGCACGAACAATGCGAAGGATTTCGACTTGCCTCATGAGCGCGACTATGCGACGGACTTGATGCGCATTGTGGAAATCACGGACCCGGTGGAGAAGGAGAAGCGCTTGGATGCGTTCAAGTGGCAGTGGCTGGATGACCAGACTTTCTTCGAGGTGTTCAGCGTTGAGGCGGTGTTTGCCTATCTGTGCAAGCTGGAGATGCTTCACCGCTGGGAGGCGCTCGACGTGGAGCAGGGCAAGGAGACTTTCCGCCAGATTATTGAGAATCTGCGCGGCGAGGCGAAGGTGCCTGCGGAGTTTCAGCAGAAGGACTTATACAGGAAAAACAAAAAATAGGATATTATGACAAAAGGAACAGTTACGGGCGTTGTTTCCAACATGGTGACGCTCAAGGTGGACGGCCCTGTGGAGCAGGGTGAAATCTGCTACATTGAGACTGGCGGCGACCGGCTGATGTCGGAGGTGATTAAGGTGGTTGACGCCGATGTCTATGTGCAGGTGTTTGAGTCCACGCGCGGCCTGAAGGTGGGCGCGCCGGCCGAGTTCACCGGCCACATGCTCGAGGTGCAGCTTGCGCCGGGCATGCTTTCGAAGAATTACGACGGACTTCAGAACGACCTCGACAAGATGGAGGGCGTGTTCCTGAAGCGCGGACAGTACACTGACCCGCTCGACCGCGAGCGCGAATGGGACTTTGAGCCCATCGTGAAGGCGGGCGACGAGGTGCAGTCGTCGGCCTGGCTGGGCAAGGTGGAGGAGAACCACCAGCCGCTGAAAATCATGGCTCCCTTCCAGCTGAAGGGCACGGCCAAGGTGAAGAGCATCGTTCCCGCCGGCAAATATAAGGTGGACGACACCATCGCCGTGCTTACTGCTGAGGACGGCAGCGAAATCAGCGTGACCATGGTTCAGCACTGGCCCGTGAAGTTCGCCATGACCAACTATAAGGAGAAGCCGCGCCCCTTCAAGCTGCTTGAGACGGGCGTGCGCACCATCGACACGTTCAACCCCATCGTGGAAGGCGGCACGGGCTTCATTCCCGGACCTTTCGGAACGGGCAAGACGGTGCTGCAGCACGCCATTTCGAAGCAGGCCGAGGCCGACATCGTGATTATCGCTGCCTGCGGCGAGCGCGCCAATGAGGTGGTGGAAATCTTCACGGAGTTTCCGGAGCTGGATGACCCCCACACGGGCCGCAAGCTGATGGAGCGCACCATCATCATCGCCAACACGTCGAACATGCCTGTGGCTGCCCGCGAGGCTTCGGTCTATACCGCCATGACCATGGCAGAGTATTACCGCAGCATGGGCCTGCGCGTGCTGCTCATGGCCGACTCCACCAGCCGCTGGGCACAGGCGCTGCGCGAGATGTCGAACCGCATGGAGGAGCTGCCTGGCCCCGACGCTTTCCCTATGGACCTCTCGGCCCTCATCAGCAACTTCTACGGCCGCGCCGGCTACGTTACGCTCAACAACGGCGAGGTGGGCTCCATCACGTTCATCGGAACGGTGTCGCCTGCCGGCGGTAACCTGAAAGAGCCCGTGACGGAGAGCACGAAGAAGGTGGCCCGCTGCTTCTACGGACTGGAGCAGGAGCGCGCCGACAAGAAGCGCTATCCCGCTGTGAACCCCATCGATTCCTATTCCAAGTACCTGGAGTATCCGGAGTTCGCAGAATATATTAAGGAGAAAATCAACGACAAGTGGATTCCGAAGGTGCTCAACCTGAAGACGCGCATGCAGCGCGGCAAGGAAATCGCTGAGCAAATCAACATCCTCGGCGACGACGGCGTGCCAGTGGACTACCACGTGACGTTCTGGAAGTCGGAAGTCATTGACTACGTGCTGCTTCAGCAGGACGCTTTCGACGAAGTGGACGCTGTGACCTCGCTGGAGCGCCAGGAGGAGATTATGGACATCGTGACGCGCATCTGCGAGCACGACTACGAGTTTGAGTCGTTCCTCGACGTGGTGGACTTCTTCAAGAAGCTCATCAACGTCTGCAAGCAGATGAACTATTCGCCCTACCGCTCCGAGCAGTATAATGGATATGTGAAGCAAGTGAACGAAATGATTGCATAACCCTCAAACGCACAGAACTATGGCTACAGCATTTCAAAAGATATACACGAAAATCAATCAGATTACGAAGGCCACGTGCTCGCTCAAGGCAACGGGCGTGGGCTACGACGAACTGGCCACCATCGACGGCAAGCTGGCGCAGGTGGTGCGCATCGACGGCGACGAGGTGACGCTCCAGGTGTTTGAAGGCACTGGCGGCATCCCCACCAACGCCGAAGTAGTGTTCCAGGGCAAGTCGCCTTCGCTGAAAGTGAGCGACCAGCTCGCCGGACGCTTCTTCAACGCCTACGGACACCCCATTGACGGCGGTCCCGAGATTGAGGGCAAGGAAGTGGAAATCGGCGGCCCGTCGGTGAACCCCGTGCGCCGCAAGCAGCCGAGCGAACTCATCGCCACCGGTATTGCCGGCATCGACTTGAACAACACGCTGGTGTCTGGCCAGAAGATTCCTTTCTTCGCCGACCCCGACCAGCCGTTCAACGAAGTGATGGCGCTCGTGGCCATGCGCGCCAAGGCCGACAAAATCATCCTCGGCGGCATGGGTATGACCAACGACGACTACTATTTCTTCCGCAACACTTTCTCCAACGCCGGCGCGCTCGACCGCATCATCTCCTTCATGAACACCACTGAGGACCCTGCCGTGGAGCGATTGCTCATTCCCGACATGGCGCTCACCGCGGCCGAATACTTCGCCGTGGAGAAGCACGAGAAGGTGCTGGTGCTGCTCACGGATATGACTTCCTACGCCGACTCCCTGGCCATCGTGTCGAACCGCATGGACCAGATTCCTTCCAAGGACTCCATGCCTGGCTCGCTCTATTCCGACCTGGCGAAAATCTACGAGAAGGCCGTGCAGTTCCCCGAGGAAGCTGGCGGCGGCTCCATCACCATCATTGCCGTGACCACGCTTTCGGGCGGCGACATCACTCACGCCGTGCCCGACAATACGGGTTACATCACTGAGGGCCAGCTCTTCCTGCGCCGCGACAGCGACATCGGCAAGGTCATCGTGGACCCCTTCCGCTCCCTCTCGCGCTTGAAGCAGCTCGTGGCCGGAAAGAAGACCCGCAAGGACCACTCGCAGGTCATGAACGCCGCCATCCGACTCTATTCCGACGCGGCCAACGCCAAGACCAAGATGGAGAACGGCTTCGACCTCACCGACTACGACGACCGCTGCCTCGACTTCGCCAAGGAATACTCCGAGAAGCTCCTGGCCATCGACGTGAACCTCGACACCACCGAGATGCTCGACGTGACTTGGGAACTCTTCCGCAAGTACTTCAAGCTCGAGGAAGTGAACATCAAGAAGGAATTTACAGACATTTATTGGAAATAAAGCACGATTTGAATGGCTATTAAGTTTCAATACAACAAGACGTCGCTTCAGCAAATCGAAAAGCAACTGAAGATGCGACAGCGCACCTTGCCCATCATCAAGAGCAAGGAGACCGCGCTGCGCTTGGAGGTGAAGAAGAGCAAGGAAGAGGCGCAGGAACTTGAAAAGAAACTTGAAGGGCAAATTGCGGGCTACGAGGCCATGTACGCGCTCTGGGGCGAGTTCGACCCCTCGCTCGTGTCGCTGAAAGACGTGGAGCTCGACGTGAAGAAAATCGCCGGCGTCAGGGTGCCCGTGCTGAGCAACATACAGCTCGACGTCAAGCCGTTTGGCGTGTTCAGCGCGCCGAAATGGTATTTCGACGGCATCAACCTGCTGCAGGGCCTGGCCAAGACCGCCGTGGAGCGCGAGTTCGTCGTGGCAAAGCTCGGCCTGCTCGACCATGCGCGCCGCAAGACCACCCAGAAAGTCAACCTCTTTGAGAAAGTTCAAATCCCTGGATTTCAGGAAGCCGTGAGAAAAATCAAGCGCTTCATGGAAGACGAGGAGAACCTCTCCAAGTCAAGCCAGAAAATTCTGAAATCGTTGCAGGAGAAGCGCAAGCAAGAGGCGCTCCTCGAAGAAGGAAAGGAGGGCGAACAATGATTACCGCCATGCGAAAACTCACCTTCTTGGTCACCGCCAAGGAGTACGAGCAGTTCATTGCAGACCTGCGCCAAATAGGCGTGGTGCACATCGAAGAGCTGCAGAGCGGAGCGACCAGCCCCGAATTTGAGGCCGGAAAAGAACTCGCAACCCGCTACAAGAACGCGCTCAAGGCCCTCGACTTCGCGCAAGAAACCTACAAGACCAGCGACACCCTCAAGGCGAAAGACCTGAAGGCCGTGGCCGACATTCCCGCCGCCGGCAAGCAAGTGCTCGACGAAATCGAGGCGCTGCAGAGCGAGGAAGCATCGCTCAAGCGCAAGCTCGACGGTGTGCAGAAGAACATTGACGAGCTGAAACCGTGGGGCGAGTTCAAAAAAGAGAACTTCGCGCAGCTCGAGGAGCAGGGCTACAAGGTCCGCTTCTTCTGCTGCCCCGCCAAAATGTTCCAGGCCGAATGGCAGGACAACTACTTCGCAACCGTCATTTCTGAAATCGACAAGAAGTACTACTTCGTGACGTTCTCCAAGGACGAGCCCGACATCAAGGCCGAGCTGCTGGAACTTCCCGCCAAGCCGCTTTCTGCCTATCTCGATGAAGAGAAGGATGTTAAAGCGCGAATAGAGGAAATCCACAATAAACTGCTGGCAATCAACGGCGAGCAGCGCGACATCCTGATGGCAGCGCAAGTGGAAAACGACAACGAAATCTCCCTCTCCAAGGTTCACCTCAACTCCGAATCCCTCGTGCAAGACGCCGTGAAGATGCTCGTGGGCTGGGTGCCGAAAGAGAAGGAAGACGAAGTGGAAAAATACCTGGAAGACAACAAAATCTTCTACGAGGCAGAAGACCCCGACTTCGACGACGACGTGCCAGTGGAAATCAAGAACGGCAAGTTCAGCTCGCTCTTCGAGCCCATCCTCAAGATGTACTCCTTGCCCAACTACCACGACCTCGACGTCACCGCCTTCTTCGCCCCGTTCTTCATGCTGTTCTTCGGCCTGTGCATGGGCGATGCCGGCTACGGACTCATCATCCTCGGCGTCAGCATCTACCTCTATAAGACACTCTCCGACGACAAGAAGTCCTACGCCAAGCTCGGCATCTTCCTCGGCGCAATGACCATCATCTGCGGCGCGCTCACCGGTTCCTTCTTCGGAATCGACCTGTCGCAGGCCGACTGGGCATTCCTGGCGCCCGTGAAGAAATACTTCATCAACGAGAACAACTTCAAGCTCTTCGGCTATTCGCCCATGATGGTCATCTCCGTCATCCTCGGCCTCATCCAGGTGCTCCTGGGCATGGTGCTGGCCGCCGTGAAAGCCGGAAAACTCTTTGGCTGGCGCTTCGGCGTGGGCAAAATGTCGTGGGTGGTGGCCCTCGTGTCCGCCGTCCTCTGCTTCGGCCTGCCCGCTTGCGGCGTAAACCTGCCCCAGTTCGTGACCTACATCTTCTACGGACTCATCGCCATCGGCGTGGTCGGCATCTTCTTCTTCAACAGCCCCGGAAAGAACCCGCTGATGAACTTCGCCACCGGCATCTGGGACACCTACGGCATGGCCACCGGCCTGCTGGGCGACTTGCTGAGCTACATCCGCCTCTTCGCCCTCGGCCTCACTGGCGGCGTCCTTGGCAGCGTGTTCAATTCGCTGGCCATCGACATGACCAGCAGCCTGCCCTGGGCCATCCGCTGGCTACCCATGCTGCTCATCCTCCTCGCCGGACACGGCATCAACTTTGGCCTGTGCATGATTTCATCCTTCGTGCACCCCATCCGACTCACCTTCGTCGAGTTCTTCAAGAACGCAGACTTCGAGGGCGGCGGCAAGGCCTACAACCCCTTCCAGGTGAAAACCTACGAGAAATAACCCCGTGACAACATTCGGAAAATAAGAACAACAAAAATTAATAACAACAAACAAAAAACATTATGGCAATTATTTTGGCTTATTTGGGAGTAGCCCTTTGCGTAGGACTCTCCGGCATCGGCTCCTCCTACGGAGTGACAATTTGTGGTAACGCCGCCATCGGCGCATACAAGAAAAACCCCAGCGCCAGCGGTTCCTACATCGCACTGGCAGCACTTCCCTCCTCGCAGGGCCTCTACGGATTCGTAGGCTTCTTCATGCTGCAGTCCGCCCTCACCAAAGTGGCAGAAACGGGCAGCATGTTCGTAGCAGCCGGCGTGCTTGGCGCAGGCCTCGCTTGCGGTCTCGTGTGCTGGATTTCCGCCATTCGCCAGGCTAAGGTCTGCGCAAACGGCATCTCCGCCATCGGCGCTGGCCACAACGCATTCGGTACGACCATGGTGCTCGCCGTGTTCCCCGAGCTCTACGCCATCCTGAGTCTCCTCGTGCTCATCCTGATTTCCAGCGCACTCTAATTGAAGGCTCATCCCAACGCACGATAAAAGATTTGGCGCGCCCCCACTTGCGGCGTGCCGAATCTTTTTTTTTCCTTTCCAACCGAAAAACGAAGGGCATCCTTTCCGGAAACGACCGCAGTCGTTTCGGAAAACGACCGCAGTCGTTTTGGAAAACCACCGCAGTCGTTTCTGATTTCCATCGGCAACCGGCCTGAAAAGCATCCGCAAGAATGATAGTTTGCATCGCAGAAAAACCCAGCGTGGCGCGCGACATCGCCCGCATACTCGGCGCCACCAGCCAGCACCAAGGCTACATGGAGGGCAATGGCTACCAGGTGACCTGGACCTTCGGCCACCTGTGCGAGCTGAAGGAACCCCACGAATACCTGCCCCAGTGGAAGCATTGGGACCTCAATGCGCTGCCCATGATTCCGCAGCGCTTCGGCATCCGGCTGAAGAACGACGAAGGCGTGAAGAAACAGTTTGCCGTGATTGAGAAACTGATGCAGCAGGCCGACAGCATCATCAACTGCGGCGATGCCGGGCAGGAGGGCGAGCTCATCCAGCGCTGGGTGATGCAGAAGGCCGGAGCGAAGTGCCCCGTGCAGCGCCTCTGGATTTCGTCGATGACCGACGACGCCATTCGCGACGGATTCAGCCAGCTGAAGGACCAGAGTGCCTACCAAACCCTCTACATCGCCGGGCTGAGCCGAGCCATCGGCGACTGGCTGCTGGGCATCAACTGCACCCGCCTCTACACCATGAAGTACGGGCAGCAGCGCCAAATCCTGAGCGTGGGCCGCGTGCAGACGCCGACCCTCGCGCTCATCGTGAAGCGCCAGCTGGAGATTGACAACTTCAAGCCCGAGCCCTACTGGGTGCTTTCCACCGTCTATCGCGACGTTACGTTTCAGGCCACCAAAGGAAAATTCACGAAGAAAGAGGAAGGCGAGGCCTTTCTGCAGCAGGTGAAAGGCCAGCCGTTCGTGGTGCAGGACGTGAGCGAGAAAAGCGGCAAGGAAGCGCCGCCGAAGCTCTACGACCTCACCTCCCTGCAGGTGGACTGCAACAAGAAGTTCGGCTATTCCGCCGAGCAGACACTGCAGCTCATACAATCGCTTTACGAGAAGAAACTGACCACCTATCCGCGCGTCGATACCACCTACCTGAGCGACGACATCTACCCCCGCTGCGCCAACACGCTGCAGGGCCTGCGCGGATATGAGGCGTTTGTACAGCCCTTGCTCGGCAAGAAACTGCCGAAGAGCAAGAAAGTGTTCGACTCGTCGAAAGTGACTGACCACCACGCCATTATCCCTACGGGGCAGCCGGCCGTGAACATCACCGACATGGAGCGCCGCGTCTATGACCTGGTGGCGCGCGCCTTCATTGCTGTGTTCTATCCCGACTGCGAATTCCTCACCACCACCGTGCTGGGCAAAGTGGCGCAGGTGGACTTCAAGACTTCGGGCAAGCGCATCACCAAAGAGGGATGGCGCGCGCTCTATCCGAAGGCCGCGCAAACCGCCGACCAGGGCGAGAAAGGGGAGGGGCAGGACGAGGAGCGCACACTGCCCGCATTCCAAGTGGGGGAGAGCGGTCCGCACGAGCCGATGCTGACCGAAAAGCAGACGCAGCCGCCAGCCTACTACACCGAGGCCACCCTGCTTCGCGCCATGGAGACCGCCGGCAAGCTGGTGGACAAGGAAGAACTGCGCGAGGCGCTGAAGGAAAACGGCATCGGCCGTCCGTCCACCCGCGCCGCCATCATCGAAACCCTGTTCAAGCGCCGCTACATCAGCCGCGACCGCAAGCACATTGTGGCTACGCCGACAGGCATTGAACTCATCGGGCTTATCCACGAGGAACTGCTGAAAAGCGCCGAACTGACCGGCATTTGGGAGAAAAAACTGCGCGAAATAGAGCGCAGCCAGTACGACGCCCAGCAATTCATCAACGAACTGAAGCAAATGGTGACGGAGATTGTCAATGCCGTGCGCAGCGACACCTCCAACCGCCGCGTGGCCTTCACCTCCGAAGAAGACCTGAAAAAGCGCAAGACAAAAGCGCCGGCGCAGCACGTGGCGGGATTTCAGCCGCGCAAAACGGCGAAAAAGAAGGCCGCTGCAGCCGCTGCTCCTGCCGCTGCCACGCCTGTTTCCGCCCCTGCCGCAACTGCTTCCGCCGCGCCAGCAACGTCCGTCCCTGCCGCTCCAGCAGCGGCGCAGGGCGAAGACGAATGGATTGGCCTGCCTTGCCCCGTTTGCGGTCAGGGACACATTATTAAAGGTAGGACCGCCTACGGTTGCAGCCGCTGGCGAGAGGGCTGCACCTACCGCCGCCCCTTCTCCGCAACTACTTAGATTGGTTAAAACTGTACGAAAATTGGTTAATTTTTTCGCTTTTGTAAGAAAAAAGCTGTATCTTTGCAAATTGGATAACTCTGAAAGCGAAATAACAACCTATTATGGCCGAAACGACAGAAAAGAACGTGAAACAAGAGGAAGAAACCAATAAGAAGACCAAGAAACCCGCGAAGAAACGCAGCATCCGCACGGGTCTGCGCCTGCTTTGGGTGTCGGTTCTTACCATCATTTGCATGGGCATCTTCGCCGTGTTCGCCATCTCGCGCGGATGGCTTGGCGAGCTGCCCCCCATTTCCGACCTGCAGAACCCCATCAACAAGTCGGCATCCCACGTCTATAGCAGCGATGGCAAGCTCATGGGCGCCTTCAGCTACGCCTCTGCCAACCGCGTCATCATCCCCTACGACTCCCTGCCCAAGAATCTGGTGGACGCGCTCATCGCCACTGAGGACGAGCGTTTCTACGAGCACTCCGGCATTGACTTCCGCGCCGTGGGCCGCGCCATTGTGAAGCGCGGATTCATGGGCCAGAAATCCGCCGGCGGCGGCAGCACCATCACCCAGCAGCTGGCCAAGCAGCTCTACTCCAACGTGACGAAAGAGACCACCACCATGATGCGACTCATGCAGAAACCCGTGGAGTGGTACATTGCCGTGCAGCTGGAGCGCCACTACACCAAGGAGGAAATCATCGCGATGTATTTCAATTACTTCGATTTCCTGAACAATGCCGTGGGCATCAAGAGCGCCGCAAAGACCTATTTTGCCAAGAACCCCATCGACCTGAGCCTCGACGAGTGCGCCACGCTGGTGGGCATGTGCAAGAATCCCGCGCTCTATAACCCGCGCCGCTTCAACGAGCGCAGCAAGGAGCGCCGCAACCTCGTGCTCTCGCAGATGCACAAATACAACTACATCAGCGCCGACGAGATGACTGCGGCACAGGCGCTGCCGCTCGACATGAGCAAATTCCACGTGACGAACTACCACAGCGAAGGCATTGCGCCCTATTTCCGCGAGTACCTGCGCCGCGCCCTCATGGCCAAGCAGCCCGACCGCGCCAACTACGCGTCGTGGCAGGAGCAGCAGTTCGTTGACGACTCCGTGGCCTGGGAAACCGACCCCATGTTCGGTTGGTGCAACAAGCACACGAAGAAAGACGGCTCTAACTACAACATTTACACCGATGGCCTGAAGATTTACACCACGCTCGACACCCGCATGCAGCAACTGGCGGAGGAGGCCTCCTACCAGCACGTGGCGAAAACTTTGCAGCCCCGCTTCGAAGCAGAGAAGCGCGGAAGCAGCATTGCACCCTATTCTGGCCTGAGCGCCGCCCGCGTGGAGCGCATCCTGAAGCGCTACTTCCGCCAGAGCGAGCGCTACCGCGTGATGAAAGAGAACGGCGCCACCGACGAAGAGCTCGACAAAGCCTTCGTCACGAAGGTGCCCATGCGCCTCTTCTCCTACAACGGCGAGATTGAGAAAGAGATGTCGCCGCGCGATTCCATCCTCTACTACAAGAAATTCCTCCGCACCGCCATGATGGCCATGCTGCCCAGCACGGGCGAAGTGAAGGCCTACGTGGGCGGTCTGGACTTCAAGCACTTCCAGTACGACAACGTCTTGGGCGGCGGTCGTCGCCAGGTGGGTTCTACCATCAAACCCATTCTCTACAGCCTGGCCATGATGAACGGCTTTACGCCCTGCGACGAGGCGCCCAACGTGCAGCGCAGCTACGGCGGCTGGGCTCCGCGAAACGGTTCCCACGCCCGCTACGGCCAGATGGTGACCCTGAAGTGGGGACTTTCGCAGTCGAACAACTGGATTGCCGCATGGGTGATGTCGCAGCTCAATCCGCAGAACATGATAAACCTCATGCGCCAAATGGGCATCAACACCGTGAACGTTGACCCCACCATGTCGCTCTGCCTCGGTCCGTGCGACATCAGCGTGGGCGAAATGGTGAGCGCCTATTCCACCTTCCCCAACTACGGCGTGCGCATGGCCCCGCTGCTTGTGACGCGCATTGAGGACAGCGAGGGCAATGTGCTTGCCACGTTCGCGCCGCGACCCACCACCATCATGCAGAAGGAGGACGCCTACAAGATGATTGACATGCTCCGCGCCGTGGTGGACCAAGGTACGGGCCGCCGCCTGCGCGCCAACTACCACATCACCGCCGACATGTGCGGCAAGACCGGTACCACGAACAGCAACGCCGACGGTTGGTTCATGGGCTTCACGCCTAAAATCGTCGTAGGCTGCTGGGTGGGCGGTGAGGACCGCGACATCCACTTCAACAGCATGGCCAACGGCCAGGGTGCCGCCGCCGCGCTCCCCATCTACGGCATCTTTATAAATAAGGTGTACGCCGATGCCGAATTGCAGAAGCGCTACGGCATCACTCAGGACGACAAGTTCGACATTCCCGAGGACTTCAACATCTGCTCTGGCGAGTTCGACAACCTCGACCGACCCACCGCGCCGCGCAAGCAGACGGAGGAAAGCTACGGCGAAATTGACGAAAGTTTCCAATAAGATATAGGGAGATAGGAGATAGGAGTATCGCTCGCAAGCTCGCTAGGAGGAGCGTTCGCTTCGCTCACTAGCCGATACCTATTTTTTCTCTGATAGGTATCTACAAAAAACTAAAAGAACAGTGAACTTCATCGGCATCATTCCCGCCCGCTACGCTTCCACGCGCTTTCCGGGCAAACCCCTCGCGCAGTTGGGCGGCATGCCCGTCATTGAGCGCGTCTATCGGCAAGTGAGCGGCCACGTGGACCACCTCGTTGTGGCCACCGACGACGAACGCATCGCCGAGGCCGTGCGGCAGTTCGGCGGAAACGTCGTGATGACTTCGCCCAACCACCGCAGCGGCACCGACCGCTGCCAGGAAGCGCTGGAGAAAACGGTGGAGCAACTGCAGCAAGAATTCCAAGTGGTGGTGAACATCCAGGGCGACGAACCCTTCATCCAGCCCGAGCAAATCGAGGCGCTGAAGCGCTGTTTCGACGACCCCACCACCGACATTGCCACGCTCGTCAAGCCCTTCCGCCCCGAAGACGGCTTTGCCGCGCTGCAGAATCCCAACTCCCCCAAGGTGGTGGTGAGCAACGACGGCCAGGCGCTCTACTTCTCCCGCTCCATCGTGCCCTACATCCGCGGCGTGGAACCCTCCGACGAGTGGCTCCGCCGCCACACTTTCTACAAGCACATCGGCATGTATGCCTATACCGCCAAGGCCCTGCGCGCCGTCACGCAGCTGCCCCAGTCGTCGCTCGAACTGGCCGAGTCGCTCGAGCAGTTGCGCTGGCTGCAAAACGGATACAAAATTAAAGTGGGCGTCACCGAAACCGAAACCATTGGCATTGATACGCCCCAAGACCTGGAGCGCGCCGAGCAGTTCCTGAAGCAGCAAGGCTGACCGCCTTCGCTGCCGTCGGAAAAAACTTTTATCTCACAAAACAGAGAACGTCGCTGAAATCCAGCGGCGTTTTTTTTGTGCCATGGGGCTGCTGCGTCCGCGTTGAATTGCCGCTCCGTCCGCGCCAGTTAGTACTTGCAAAAGGGGTGAACCACCGCTCCGTCCGCGGCAAAAACATCCTGCCGCCGCGATAGGTTTTGGCAGCGGCCGCACTCCTTTTAAGAAAAGAAGACCTTCGTTTGCAAAAACGATGCCCTTCGTTTTGGAAAACGATGCCCTTCCTTTTTGAAAACGATGCCCTTCGTTTTGCCAGAAGCAGGCGCTCGTTTCAAACTCCAAGCAGGGGCAGGGTGGGGCGGAATAGGGAAAAAGACGCTTTAGGCGGCCTCTGAGGCAAAGATGCGCCGAGGCCGTTAGGATGCCGAAAGGGAACGCGAAATGCTTAAAATCGCACGAAAAGGGCAAAAAACGGCGTTTTGGCGGATTTTTATCCCTCTGGAAGGCACTTTTTGGGCGGAAAAATAGGAATTTCGGGCAAAAATCCGTAACTTTGAAACGTTTTTAACGTAAAAAGGAAAAATGTCAATGGATAACAACAACATGGAAAATATCGAGAATCTGGCCGAGGACCGGATTATAAAAGTCGATATCAACGACTCCATGCGAAAGAGCTACATCGACTACTCCATGTCGGTGATTGTGGCGCGCGCTTTGCCCGACGTGCGCGATGGTTTCAAACCTGTTCATCGCCGTATCCTCTACGGAATGATGGAACTGGGCAACACTTACGACAAACCCTATAAGAAATGTGCGCGTATCGTGGGCGAGGTGCTCGGTAAGTACCACCCCCACGGCGACAGTTCGGTCTATGGCGCGCTGGTTCGCCTGGCGCAGGACTGGGCCATGCGCGTGCCGCTGGTTGACGGCCAGGGCAACTTCGGCAGCGTTGACGGCGACGGCGCCGCTGCCATGCGTTACACTGAGGCGCGCCTCACCCGTGCCGGCGAGGCCATGATGGACGACCTTTACAAGGAAACCGTTGATTTCGAAGACAACTTCGACGGCACGCAGCAGGAGCCGAAGGTGCTTCCGACGAAAATCCCCAACCTGCTGGTGAACGGCGCGACGGGCATTGCCGTGGGTATGGCCACGAACATTCCGACGCACAACCTGGGCGAAGTCATCGACGGCTGCGTGGCCATGATTGACAACCCCGACATCGACGTGACTGGTCTGATGCAGTACATCAAGGCGCCGGACTTTCCCACGGGCGGCATCATCTGCGGCCTCGACGGCGTGAAAGAGGCCTACGAGACGGGCCGCGGACGCATCATCATCCGCTCGAAGACGGAGATTGAGACCGACGGGCAGCACGAGAAAATCGTGGCGCACGAGATTCCTTACAACGTGAACAAGGCCGAGCTCATCAAGAAAATCGCCGACCTCGTCAACGAAAAGAAGATTGAGGGCATCGCCAACGTGAACGACGAGAGCGACCGCGAAGGCATGCGCGTGGTGATTGACGTGAAGAAAGACGCCAACGCCAGCGTGGTGCTCAACAAACTCTACAAGATGACCGAGCTGCAGTCGTCGTTCAGCGTGAACTGCATCGCCCTGGTTGGCGCCACTGCCGACAACAGCGGCCGCCCGAAGCTGCTCACCCTGCGCGAGTGCATCAAATACTTCATTGACCACCGCAAGGACGTGACCATCCGCCGCACGCTGTTTGACAAGCGCAAGGCCGAGGAGCGCGCCCATATCCTTGAGGGACTGATTATTGCATGCGACAACATCGACGAAGTGGTGCACATCATCCGCGCCGCCGAGACGCCGCAGATTGCCATTGAGAACTTGAAGTCGCGCTTCTCGCTCGACGACGCTCAGGCCAAGGCCATCGTGGAGATGCGCCTGCGCCAGCTCACCGGACTGGAGCAGAACAAGCTGCGCGCCGAACTGGCCGAGCTGCAGCGCCTCATCGCTTACTACGAAAATATCCTCAACGACCCCGAACTGCTGAAGAAGGTGATGAAGGACGAGCTGCTCGAAGTGAAGGAAAAGTACGGCACGCCGCGCAAGACCGAAATTGACTACACCGCCAGCCTCAACTTCAACCCCGAGGACTTCTATGCCCGCGAGCAGGTGGTGGTGACCATTTCCAACCTGGGCTACATCAAGCGCACTCCGCTCGCCGAGTTCCGCACGCAGGGCCGCGGCGGCGTAGGCAGCAAGGGCGGCAGCGTGCGCGACACCGACTTCATTGAGTACATCTATCCCGCCGACAGCCACGCCACGATGATGTTCTTCACCACCAAAGGCCGCTGCCACTGGATGAAAGTATATGACATTCCCGAAGGCAACAAGACCTTCAAGGGCCGCGCCATTCAGAACATGCTCAACGTGAGCAGCGACGACCGCGCCACGGCGTTCATCTGCGTGCAAAACATTGAGGACGAAGACTTTGTGAAGCACCACAACCTCGTATTCTGCACCAAGCACGGCACCATTAAGAAGACCCGCTTCTCGGCCTACGCCCGTCCGCGCAGCATTGGCCTGAACGCCATCAAGCTGGCTGAGGGCGACGCCGTGGTTGACGTTGCGCTGACCACTGGCAACGACGACATCATCATTGCCAACCGCAACGGCCGTGCCATCCGCTTCAACGAGAACAACGTCCGCGTGATGGGCCGCATGGCAACCGGCGTGCGCGGCATGCGCCTCGATGGCGGCGACGATGAGGCCATCGGCATGCTCGTCATGCATTGCAACCCCGACCTCACCGAAGAGCAGTGGAACCAGCTCGACGCCCAGGTCAATGCCGCTGAGGCACTGCCCGAGAACGAGCCCGAGAACGAGCCCGCTGAGGTGGAGGCAGAGGAAGTGGCCACGGCAGCGCCCTTCGACAAGGACATCCTCGTGGTGAGCGAAAAGGGCTTCGGCAAGCGCTCCGTCCTCGCCGACTACCGCATCACGAAGCGCGGCGGCAAGGGCGTGAAGACCCTCAACATCACCGACAAGACCGGCCGCCTCATCGCCATCAAGGACGTGACCGACGACGACGACCTGATGATTATCAACAAGAGCGGCGTGGCCATCCGCCTGGCGCTCAGCACGCTGCGCACCCAGGGCCGCAACACCCAGGGCGTTTCGCTCATCAACCTGAAGAAGCGCAACGACATCATCAGCAGCGTTTGCAAAGTGCCGCACGTGGACGAGGAAGAACTGCCCGAGGGCGAAGGCGGCGAGGCAACTGCCCCTGCCGATGCTCCTGCCGAAGGCGCTCCTGCAACTGAGGCAGGCGAGGCGACTGCACCCGAAACAACCAACGAGACAACCAACGAAAGTGAACAATAACCATTATTCAGTTTAATCAATAAATCTTGTAATTATGAAACGGACATTGATTATTTGCGCCGCATTGCTGCTCATGACAGGCGACGCATTTGCCCAGAAGGCAAACGTGAAAAAACTCAAGTCGAAGATTGAGTACGCCTCAACCCCGATGGCCCTCGACTTCAACAATGTGGAACCCGAAAAGGTTCAGGAACTGAAAGACCTCATCGAGCCCGCACTCACCAACCCTGAGAGCGAGAACGACGTGGACCTCTGGAAGTATGCTTCGCGCATGAAGCTCTACGACATGAACGAAATGATGAAGCAGCGCGTGGCAAACAACAACGAGTTTGTTGACGCAACCGCCTTCTTCGACAACCAGAAGGACATCGTGACCTACTACGAGAAGTATTACGAACTGCTCAACACTCCCAACGAGAAGGGCAAGCTGCCCCTGAAGGGCGAAGAGCTGCAGAAGGAAATCTCTCTGGCCCAGCAGCTCGCAACCAATCCGCGCAACAACCTCTACATCGCTGCCACCAACGAGTATGAGAAGGATCCGAAGAAGGCTGTGGAATACCTCGACACCTACTATGCTTCGTTCGACCACCCGCTCTTCAACGGCCTGGCAACCGACGACGACAAGGCACGCATGCAGGACGGCTACTACGTTTATGCCAAGGCGCTGCAGAACTCTGGCGCTGACGCTGCTAAGGTGAAGGAAATCCTGACCAAGGCCATGGATTCCCCCTCGTTTGGCAAGAACGCTTGCTTCGACCTCATGGAGGTGGAGAAGGCCGCTGGCAACATGGACGCTTGGAAGAGCATCTGCGAGCAGGGCATTGACAAATATCCTGACGAGGGCATCTTCGGACGCCTCCTCATGCAGCAGTACATCGCTGACAAGCAGGACGACAAGGTGATGGCACTGGCCGACAAGCTCATCGAGAAGAACAAGACCGCTGGCGTGACCGACGAATGGCCCTACTACTTCAAGGCCGTGACCCTCTTCAATGGCGAGAAGTACAAAGAGGCTTACGACGCATTCCTCGCCGTGGGCGAAGTGAACCCCGAATTCCTCGAGGCCTACACCAACGCCGGCACCACCGCTTGGAAGCTCGCGCAAATCAACGCCACCAACAAGACCGTGAGCAAGCAGTGGTACGAGAAAGCCATTCAGAACTTCAAGAAGGCTGAGGCCATGGCGCCCGACCAGCCCGACAAGTGGGGCTACTCCCTCTACGCTTGCTACAACAACTCTGGCCAGCTCGACAAGGCTGCACAGTACAAGAAATACAACAAGTAAGCATAACCTTTGCCCCCAGTCGTTACGGCAATGACTGGGGGCAATTTTCTTTTCTGCGAAGCGGAAAGACCTTCTTTCCGAAGCGAAAAAAACTTTTCTGCGCAGCGAAAAATCCCCCTTGCGATGCAATTCTTCGACCGAATCAAGTATGTGAAAATCCTGCTGATTGTCGTGGCAATCCTCATTGCCATCGCATCGCTGTGGGCGTCCCACTACCTCATCCGCGACCTCAAGCTCGAGGAGCAAAACAAAATGGAAGTGTGGGCCGAAGCCATGCGCTCGCTCAACTCCACCGACGAAAACACCGACGTCAGCCTCGCCCTCAAGGTCATTGAAGGCAACAACACCATTCCCATCATCGTGCTCGACAACCACGGCAACGTGCTCACGCACAGAAACCTGGGCCGGACCTTTGATGCCGAAGACGACTCCCTTGCCCTCCTGCGCCAGCAGGCCAAGGGCATGAAAGACGCCGGCCGCTGCATCCGCATTTTCCCCGACGCCAGCGCGCCCGACCCGTCCGAATTCACCGAAATCTGCTACGACGAGTCGCTCATGCTGCGCCGCCTCGCCGTCTATCCCTACATCCAGCTCAGCGTTGTCGTCATCTTCGTCCTCGTCGCCCTGTTCGCCTTGTTCTCGTCCATGCGCGCCGAGCAAAACAAAGTGTGGGTGGGACTTTCCAAGGAGACTGCCCACCAGCTGGGCACCCCCATCTCGTCGCTCATGGCCTGGACCGCCGTGCTGCGCGAAACCTATCCCGACGACGCCTACCTGCCCGAAATGGAGAAGGACGTGCACCGCCTGGAGCGCATTGCCGAGCGCTTCTCCAAAATCGGTTCCATTCCCGAACCCAAGCCCGAAGACCTCTGCGAAGTGGTGCGGCGCGTGGTGGAATACATGGACCGCCGCACGTCGAACAAAGTGAAAATCACGCACAACCTGCCGCAGCAGCCCGTGGTGGTCAACCTCATCGCGTCGCTCTTTGAGTGGGTGCTTGAGAACCTTTGCAAGAACGCCGTCGATGCCATGGCCGGCAGCGGCAGCATCGACATCCAGCTCTCGCAGACCGCCTCGCAGGTGGCGCTCGAAGTGCGCGACACGGGCAAAGGCATCGCCAAGGGCCACTTCTCCAGTGTGTTCAAGCCCGGATTTACGACCAAAGCCCGCGGCTGGGGCCTGGGTCTGAGCCTCGCTAAGCGCATCGTGGAAGAATACCACAAGGGCCGCATCTTCGTCAAAAGCTCCGAAATTGGCAAAGGAACCACGTTCCGGATTGAGCTGCCGAAGTGAATGCGCCGCCCTATATATATTAATATGGTGTAGTTTAACCTGAAATTTGGCATGATGAAAAGGGCAATTTTGTTGCTTGCCATTTGCTGCTTGGCGCATCTCGCGACCATTGCACAGACCGGTTTTGCGGAGCAACCACTTTCCTTGGAAGACAATCAGTGGATAAACCTATTTTGGGAACCAACAGGGCAGGTCGCCTATTCAGAGACGGACACCTGTTCAGAATACGGATTGTGGATATCCGTCCGCCGCTCCGACGACTATTTGCCGACAGGCGAGGGGAAGAAAATCGCGATTGAATTTGCCGACGGCACGAAAGAAGTGTACGAAATTCTTCAGACAGACCACGAATGCTTCACGAGGCTTTTCGACCATCGCCTGATAGATGTCTATGACGTAGGCATGCTGATTCTTCCCGACTTCGAATCATTGGTCACAAAGCGGATTCAGCGGATTGTCATCCAGTTGGACAATGGCGATGCGCACGTCATCAACACGAAACCCAAAAGAGCCAAGAAACTGCTGAAAGAATTTGAAGAGGCCATGCAGCAGGCGAAAGCATCGTTTCAGCAGAAAGTGGTGAACAACAACTATTTCGAGACCTCTGCAAAACTCCCGTGCTTTTTTCAGACAAATAATTTGTGTATGTCGGATATTTTTTGTTTACAACATGAAACAGCATCCAAATACAAACATAAGCTTCGCAGATATGATGGCGAGCCGACGCAAGGTCAAAGAAGTGTTTTTCAAGC
>Ga0065709_1029415_pt1 | contig 23985 bp, 15 predicted proteins | sample Hoacrofraction14_2_FD_59096 | JGI IMG/M metagenome (GOLD analysis project Ga0065709, IMG submission 59096) | Hoatzin crop microbial communities from Cojedes, Venezuela, sample from fiber fraction 14 v1 | ecosystem: Host-associated > Birds > Digestive system > Esophagus > Crop | place: Venezuela...
ACGTGCAGTTAGGCTAACAATGTATCCGCGGATACATCAATTGGGCATAGTTCACGAACTTCGGTGTGGATTTTTCGTGCATGTTGCTTCGGTGAGTGATTTTGTTGTAGTTGTCCTGGATTTAAGGTTTTTTCGCGTCTGCGTTTAAATCTTTGCGGCGCTTCTGCGTTCGCGCCGTGCGTCTGCATATGGATCTTTGCCGCGCGCCCGCTGCGCCGCGGGGTTGGATTCCGCCTGTAGAGGAGGAAACCGAACGAACGCCGCCGCGCCGCAAGTAGCTGTTCCCTGCGGCAAGAGCGAGGCGCCATGCACGAGGAGCGGGCTTTGACAGCGGTTCCCTGCGGCAAGAGCGAGGCGTTCTAAGCAGCTTCGAGCGGCTTGGGGCAGCCTCGCGCAGCATCGGTCAGGCGGGAGCAGTTTTCGCGGATAGGTGCAGGCAGGCACTGTTTTAATGCGCGGAAACATTTGAAAATGTATGTGCAATTCGTTTAATTTCGAAGAGAAAACAGAAAAAGGAAAATTTTTTTCAAAAATGTGTTGACAATAGTCGGGGCGACTGTTAATATAAAGTCATCAAAAGAAAAGAGGACAGACAAACAAAAGAAACCCGCAGACATCACCGAAGATCATCCGATCAGTTGCCGATGACGAGAAAGTCGGAACGGGCAAAAGCTAAAACCTATCGAAGGAAGGTCGTATTCCAAGACAGGAAAAGCAAAAGCCACCAGATGCCAGCTATCGAGAGATTCCAAGTCCCCGTTATTTGATGAAAGTCCTCAGGGAGCTGAAGCGATCCGGAGCGCAGAAGCAGGAAAAAAGGAATCTTAAAGACGGATGATAGGCGGAACCAGAACGGAAAGGAGGGTGCACCGTTGGGCATTTTGAAAGAACCGTACAGTCTCTCCCTCAATATGAATAAGACAGGGCGCAGCAGTTCCTGACAGCGAAGCCGCCGTTCCCCGAAATGAGTTCGAAAGCCGAACGATACGCAGGTATCCGGCAGGGAATCGAGAAGGCAGACCACAAGCTGGCCGTCATATTGAGCATCTGTCAGCCGGAATCCCGTGAAGCTGTAAAGAAAGCTTCAATAATCAAGCCTTAAGAAAGCTTGCCGGCAGCAGCCAGACCGCAATCCAAAAGTAATCCGAGAAGGCGGATGAATTTAAGCGGCGAAGGTAAAAAGGTTGGTCAAAATATTCAGCCGAAGGATGGAAGGCATCCCAAGGGAAGTCGGGAATAAAAACAAAAATTCACATAGATAGTTTCCTCTCAAAAAAAACGACTGGAACGCACCTTAAAAAAGAAGTGGAGAAAAAGTCCATTGAATAACGAAGAACAGTAAGAGGCTGTCGACGACGAGGATAATCGCGTTGACAGCCTTTTGTATTGTCCGTTGGCGCGGATGGCGGGCTTCCCTTTAGGCGCGTGCACCGTGTGCGCTTGTCTCTTCGAAAGCGGCGCGGAGCTGTCGGACGTGCACGTGCCCTTTGCGCCCTGTTGATTGCCCCCGGCGCGGACGGCGCATGCAGAAGCGGCCGCGGCGGGATTGCCGCATCATTTCAAACGCCCGCTTTACTGAACGCGAAGTTCTGCTAAAATAGAGTTCACCGCGCACCGCGCTTCCCTTGAGGCGCGATTCGGTGCAGGGTGATGAAATCGACGCAGGATTCCGCGTTTCGCCGGAGCTTTGGAACGCGGCGGGATTCCTCTTATACTTTAAAGGAGCAGAAAATGAAATACGTTCGCGCGGGTTGGTGCGCCGCCGCATTAGCGGCCTTATTTTTCTGGTGGAGGGCCGCGGGCAGCGAAGGTTTCGCGAAAGGACACTCGGACGCCTTGGCGTGGAGGGTGTTCGGCGTTGCCGCGTTCGCGCTGACGGTCGTCCTGGCCATCTACTTTAAGGAGTTCGCGGAGAGGTTCACGAAGAAGAAGCTCAATTACGTGATACTGCCGCTTGCGGGGATCATTTTCGGAATAAACGCGGCGGTCATGCAGTACGCCTCGTTTTTGGGCGAGGACGGCTCTTACCAGGGCGGCGCGGCTGCGGTTGGCCTTTCGGGCGCGATCCTTTTCGCCTCTGCGGCCGCGGGCGCGCTCGCGCTGATGCTGCACATGGAGGGCGGGCAGAAGCGCGAAGTTAAATTGAAAGTCCGTCCGGCCGTCATTTTCATGATAATCTTTGCGGTCATGGCGGCCGTGACGATCGTGTTCCTGTTTGCGACTTTCTATCCTGGCGGGGTCTGCTCCGACAGCGAGAACCAGCTCGGGCAGCTGATGGGCGTCGAGGAGGTCACGAACCACCATCCGTACTGGCATACGCGCTTCCTCGGGATTTTCTTCCTTCCCGCGCTGGCGGCATCCGGAAACGTCAATGCGGCGGCGGCGTTCACGACGACGGCGCAGATCCTCATCGTGTCGGCCATTTTCGCGTACATGATGATGACGCTCTACGAGGCGGGCGTGCACTGGGCGGTCGTCGCGGGAGGATCGGCGTTTTTCACCTTCCTGCCGCCGCACCTCTACATGCGGATGATGATCTGGAAGGACACGCTCTTCACCTTCGTGATAATGCTGATGCTGACGGCGATGTACCGCCTGATGCGCGGCATCGGGAAGAAGTGGCCGGCGGTCGTTTTCTTCGCGCTGGGCGGGGCCGGGACCTGCCTTTTCAGGAGCAACGGCCTTCTGGTCTTCCTGGCGCTGGTGTTCTTTATCGCTCTCTTCGGGCTTAAGAAGAATAAGCAGATGCTGGTCGCGGCCGGGGGCGTGCTCGCCTTCGCGCTCTTCATGAAGTTCCCGATGCTTGCGATCCTCGGCGTGCGCCAGCCGGACCGCGTCGAGTCGCTTTCGATCCCGCTCCAGCAGATCGCGCGGACCTTGAGCGACGACGGCCCGCTCCCGGATTCGGACATGGAATTCCTCAACAATTTCATCGACACGGACGCGATGGTGGAGGAGAGGAACTCGGAGATTTCCGACTACCTGAAGAACCTCGTCCGCTGGCACGGCGACCAGGACTATTTAAATGAACACCTCGGGGAATTCATTTCCCTGTGGATAAGGACGGGGCTCGCGCATCCGGGCGCGTACCTCGCGGCCTATGCCGACCAGACCTTCGGCTACGCGGTGCCCGCGGACTACTACTGGAACATCTACTGGATGATAATCCTCGAGTGCAGCATCGACATCTCGCAGCCGCAGAGCACGATCGACGCGACAGAGTCGCTGAAGGGACTCCGCGACTGGTATTCGACCAATCCGCGCGGGATGCTTTGGGTGAGCGTCGGCCTTGCGGGCTGGTTCCTTGCTGCGCTTTTTGTCGCGGGAATCCTGGGGCGGAGCCGAAAGCTCCTCTTCACTGTGCCCGCGGCGGGGCTCGTGCTGACATTGCTCCTGGCGACTCCCATGGCAAATGAATTCCGCTATGGCTACCCGCTCCTTCCTATTCTCTTCTTCGCCGCCTGCATTTACTTCCTGCGCGGCTCGAAGGGAGAAGAACTGGAGCGCTTCGGATCTATTGAAAATAATGCGGCGGGCGCGGCCAACGAGGCCTGACGGCCGCGCGTGCAGGCGGACCTTTAAGGCCCGCCTTTGTCTTGCGGGAAAAAAGCCGCGGGCGGCCCGGAGAAAGTTAAGGGGTGGCAGCAAGGTCCGACTTGTCTTAACTGCTTTGCAAGGTTTGGTGATTTTGCTACAATGGTGAAGTTAAGTTTTTGTATTCTTCGGGAATGATTTCCGAAAGGGGAAAGTGTAACGGCGATGGCAGCAGTATTGTATCTTGCGGTTGCGGTATTTCTGGGCTGGCAGATGACGGAGCGCCTGACGCGCTTTAGGATCACGAACGCCCAGGCGGAGAATCCGATCTGGGTGCGCGTGGCGGCGGCTTTTGGAGCCGGCACGCTCGTTATGACCTGGGCGGTCTATTTCCTGGCGTGGTGGTTCCATGCCGCCTTCGGGCACAAGAAGCCCCTTGTATTCGCGAATATCATCGTGATCATCGCCGCCGCGCTGGCGGGGTATATCATGTACGCCTCGCGCAGGGCGAAGGCGCTCCGCGCGGCAAAGGCGGCGAAGAAGGCGAAGGCGGCACAGGCTGCCGCTTCCGGCGCCGAAGAGGCCGACGCGCAGGAGAGCGCAGCAGCGGCCAAGGCTGCCGAGACTGCTGTCATGGCTGAAACGCCTGCCGACGGGGACGCTTCCTTCGACCTTGAGGCCGAGGCCGCCAAAGCCGCGAGGAAGCTGCGCGGCGAAGAGCTTGAGGACGTCCTTAAGGATGCCGATGACCCCGAGGAGCGCGAGGCGATCATGCGCCAGCTCGTCGAGGACGCTACCGCCAAGGAGCGCGCGAAGAAGGCCCGCTGCATCGATGAGCCCGACATGGAAAAGACGGCTCCGAAACGCCCGCTCATCGGCGACAGGAAGCTCTTCATAAAGGAATGCATCCTCTACGCCATCGTTCTCATTTTCATAGTATTCTCGACTATTCACGTATTGAACTGCGTGAACGGCACGATGTACGCCGGCTGGACGGTCAACTCCGACTATTCGCCGCACGTATCCATGATAAGGTCGTTCTCCAAGAGCGCGAACTACCCGACGCAGTACCCGCACTTCGGCGGACAGGACGTAAGGTATCACTTTATGTTCCAGTTCCTGACGGGCAACCTCGAGTTCCTCGGCTTCAGCCTGGTCGGCGCCTACAATATCATTTTCATAATATCGCTGATGGCGTTCGTCATCATGCTCACGCAGCTCGCCAAGCGCTTCACGGGGAGTTTCCTCGCGGCGGCGATCGTGCCCGCGCTCTTCTTCTTCAGGAGCGGCCTCGCCTTCTTCCTTATGCTCAAAGAGCACATCGCAGCGGGCGACCTCGGGAAGTTCCTCTCAAGCAACAGCGCGTTCATCGGATATACGCCGAACGAGAACTGGGGCCTTTGGTGCTTCAACGTCTACCTCAACCAGCGCCACCTCGCCTTCGGGCTCTTGATCGTGGCGATGGTGATCTGGTTCTTCGCGGACTACATGCTCAGCGCGGCGAAGTCGCCGAGGAAGGGCTTTTCGTGGATCGCGGGGCGCTTTGCGACGGCCCGCGCCTGGACGTTCGCGAACCCGGATCTTGCGCTCCTTGCGGGCGCGCTTTTGGGCGCGTGCTCGTTCTGGAACGGCGCGGCGGTAATCGGCGGCCTCATGGTGCTGGCGGGCTTCGCGGCATTTTCCGACCATAAGCTCGACTACGCGCTGACCGCGGCCGTGGCCGTCATTTTCTCCTGGATACAGACCAAGATCTTCATTACGGGCAGCGTCGTCTCGACGAAGCTCCAGTGGGGCTTCATCGCGGAGGACAAGTCGCTGCTCGGCGTGCTGTGGTTTTTCATCGAGATCACGGGCATCGCGGCGATCGGCTGCCTTGTAATGCTCTTTACCGAGAAGCGCGAGATCTGCGTGCTCATCGTCTCGTGCGCGCTGCTCGTCTTCTTCACCTTCAACGTGTCGCTGACGTCCGACGTCACGGTCAACCAGAAGTACATCATGATCGCGAAGGCTTTCGTGACGATCGCCTGGGGCGGCGTGTTAGCGCGGATGATTAAGAAGAAGGGCGCGGCGATGAAGGCCGTAGCCGTCGTGCTCGCGGCGGTTTTCATGGTGACGGGCATCTACGAATACACGATCATCATGAAGCAGAGCGGCATCGGCAAGGGCCATTCCATAGACCTGAACAGCAATACGACGAAGTGGTTCATTGAAGAGACCACGGAGAAGGACCTCATCCTCACCAACTGGTACACGATGAACGAGATCACCGCCTCGGGCTGCATGATGTACTGCGGCTGGCCGTACTACGCGTGGAGCGCGGGATACGACACCTACTACCGCGGCGCGTTGATGAAGGAAATGTACACGACGACGGATCCCGAGAGGCTGCGCGAGCTCGTCGCCCAGGAGGGCATAACCTACATCGTGTTCGAGAAGGGCATGACGCTCGACGGCATCACCTGCATCGAGGATACGATCAAGTACTGCTACCAGCACGTGCATTCTTCGGACGACGGCTTATTCAACGTATACAAGACAACGTAAGTTCCGTTCGGCCAAAGGCGGCTTTAAAGCTTTAAGTCCCTTGTCCTTGCGCCAGGCAAGGCGCGGGGGCGGGGACTTGGCTTTATCCAGCGGCTTGAGCGGGGCGGCGGAACGCGCGTCATCCGCACGGCGGCCTCCTGCGGGACGGACCACGGGCTTAACCAAAGCCGCGCGGGTGCAATGGGGCGCGCGGCGGCTGCTTTCAGCAAAGGAGAAAAGATGCTTTCTGTAATTATCCCCGCGTACAACGAGGAGGAGAACATCCCTAGGGCGGTGAAGGAGATTGGGGGAGTGCTTGCCGAGGAAGGAATCGCGCACGAACTCATTTTCATAGACGACGGCTCGAAGGACGCGACCTGGGAGAAGATCAAGGCGGAGAGCGCGAAGAGGCGCACCGTCAGGGGCGTTCATTTTTCGAGGAACTTCGGAAAGGAGTCGGCGATATACGCCGGGCTTGAGGCGGCGGAGGGCGACTGCGCGGCCGTGATCGACTGCGACCTCCAGCACCCGCCTGAAAAGCTGGTGGAAATGTACCGCCTCTGGGAGGACGGCTACGAGGTGATCGAGGCCGTCAAGAAGGACAGGGGCAAGGAGTCGGCGGCGCACAAGGCCGCGGCGGGGTGCTTCTACAGCATCATTTCCAAAGTCACGGGCATAGACATGCAGCGGGCGTCGGATTTCAAGCTGATGGACCGCAAGGTGGTGCTCGCGCTCCTCAACATCCATGAGAAGAACGCGTTCTTCAGGGCGCTGTCGGCGTGGGTCGGCTTTAAGACGACGCAGGTCGAGTTCTCGGTGCGTGAGAGGGAGGCGGGCGTGTCGAAGTGGAGCACGAAGTCGCTCATCAAGTACGCGCTCACGAACATTACCTCGTTCTCGACGGCGCCGATGCAGGTGGTTACCTTCCTCGGGGTCGTGATGTTCATCGTGATGCTGGTCTTCGGCATCGTGAGCCTCGTCCAGAAAATAATGGGGACGGCGCTCGGCGGCTTCACCACGGTCATACTGCTGCTCCTCTTTATCGGCAGCATAGTCATGATGAGCCTCGGCATCATCGGATATTACATCGCGAAGATCTATGAAGAGGTCAAGGGACGCCCGAGGTACATCGTGTCCGAGGAGTGCGGCCGCAGGGCGTGAGGCCCTTTGGGCGGCGCGCGGGGCGGAAATCGGCTTTGAAGCCGCGGCGCGACAGAGCGGACGCGGACCGAAGGCGGACGCGTGAGGCCGGCGCGGCGCGGGCGGGCAGGCTTGCGGCGTGAAGGCCGCGGCGGTACTTTCGGCAGCGCGCAGGCGGGCGCAAGACGGGGAAGTTGAGCGCTTTGAACCGCGAAACCGCCGCGGCAACCCGCAGGCGGGCGCAAGGCGGCCTTGGCTTGCTGAGAGCAGGTCGGAGCGAAGCGGAAAGGGCTGGGGCTCTCCTTCGAAGGGCTTTCCCTCAAGCCGCTTGGCTTGCTGAGAGCAGCTCGGAGCGAAGCGGAAAGGCCTTGAGGGGGATACAATACTCGATGTTTGTCTCGGACTAGTTACGAAATATCGGATTTGAAGTATTTGGATTTTTGCCGCGGGCGGGTAAAATAGCAATATTCGCAGGCGTAAATGCCGCGCGGGCGCGGCGCGGAAGGCGCGAAGCGGCAGGACGATAGGAACCGCGGGTCCGGCGCCGCGGCAGACGGCGCCGGATCGGCAAAAGCCGCACGCGATCGGCAAGAGCCGCAAAAAGCCGGGCGCGCATGAGGCAGCCGGGGCGGCGGCGGACTTAAGGAGGCGCTTATGATTGAGGACAGCATCAGGGCGGTCAAGGAGGCCGAGGCAAAGGCCGACGCCGCCGTGGCGGAGGCCAAGGTCAAGGCAGAGGAGATAGTGCGCGAGGCGAAGCTCAAGGCCGAGCGCCTTAAAAAGGACGGTGACGAGGCCAACCGCCAGCACCTTGCCGACTCGGCGAAGAAGGCGGAGCTTGCCGCCGAAGAGCGTCTTGCGGAGGCGAAGGCCGAGGCGGAGCGCGAAGCCGAGGGAATCAAGGCCCTCGCGGAGGCGAATTACGCGGGCGTGATCGAGGCCTTGAAAGAAGAGGCGCTTTCCTAAAAACTCAAGGGGCAGCCCTTGAGGGAGATTCTGCGGAAGCCCTGCAGAGGCCAAGTCGGCCCCCAAGGCAGGCGGGCGCATGCGGCGTGAAGCGTGGAAGCCGGCGCGGAACTTAAGGTTCCGCGGAAGCTTTAGAGAGGCCGGGATTCCTTGAACCTGGCGGATGCAGTATGAAAGGCGGTGTGCATGGCAGTAACGGACATGCTTCTTCTGGGGCTGACGGCTCCGAAGAAGAACCGCAAAGCGATATTGGAGACTATCCAGCACCTGGGGGTGATGGAGGTGACTACCGCGCACCTCGACGACCCGGAGCTGGCCAAGATGGATACAAAGGGACAGGCGGCGACCTTCGACAAGAGGGCGGACGTCCTGAGCGAGGCGGCATCTTCCATTTCGAAAGCCGCGCCCGAAAAAATCCCGTTCCTCGCCTCTCTCGGCGGGAAAAAGCAGATAACCAAAAAAGAATTCCAAGCGGTGGTCGACAGGAAGGATTCGCTCGACGCGGCGGCGAATGAAATCGCCCGCCTAGAGCGCGGGATTTCGGACTGCAGGGCATCGGCGCTCGCGGCGCGGGCGCAGGAAGAGGCTTTGGCTCCCTGGCTTTCCCTCCCAGTCCCGATGGACTTTTCAGGGACGAAGGCGACGCGCGCCTTTATCGGCACAGTGTCGGGAAGCGCCACGCGCGAAGAGGTGCTCGCGCCGATAATCGCGGAGGGCATAGAGGCAGCCGATGCGGAAATCATTTTCAGCGAAAATGACCGGACGGGGGTGTTCGTCCTTTGCCGGACGGCGGACGCGGCGGCCGTGGAGGAGGCCCTGAAGAAGCAGGGCTTCTCGAAGCCGCAGCAGGCCCCTTCGGAGAAGCCGGCGGACGCGGCGGCAAGGCTCGAAGGAGAGATCGCCGCATACGCGGAAGAGGCGGAGTCGCTGAAGGGCAAGATCGCCGCGAAGAAGGACCTGAAGAACGACCTGCGCGTGCTCTCGGACTATTACCGCACGAGGGCGGAGAAGTACCGCTTCCTCGGGACGATCCCGCAGTCGGAGAAATGCTTCTTCTTCAAGGGCTGGGTCCCCGCCGACAAGGCGGAAAGGCTCAGGAGCCTCCTTGAAAATGAATACGGCGCGGTCACTGAAATCGAAGAGCCGGCCGAGGACGAGCCGCAGCCGACGCTTCTTAAGAACAACGCGTTTTCGGCGTCGGTGGAGTCGGTGCTTGCCTCCTACGGGCTGCCGCAGAAGGGGAAGATCGATCCGACGTTCGTGATGTCCATTTTCTATGTATTCTTCTTCGGGATGATGCTCTCGGACGCGGGGTACGGGATCTTGATGTCGCTGGCGTGCGGCATACTCGTATTGAAGTTCCCGCGGATGGAGACCGGGATGTCGCGCTTTCTGCAGCTTTTCTTCTGGTGCGGGCTTTCGACGACGTTCTGGGGCTTCATGTACGGCGGCTTCTTCGGCGACGCCATCCAGGTGATCGCGGAGACCTTCTTCGGATACACGGGCGGCACGATCTTAAAGCCGCTGTGGTTCGAGCCGGTCAAGAACCCGATGCTGCTCCTTGTGTGGTGCATGCTCTTCGGCGTGATCCACCTCTTCGCGGGGCTCGGGATGAAGGGCGCGCAGGCGTTGAAGGACCGCGACTTCGTCGGCTTCTTCGCGGACGTCGTCGCCTGGTACCTGCTCCTTACGGGGCTGATATTGATGCTCCTGCCCTCCGACCTCTTCGCTTCGATCGCGGGCATGAGCTTCACCTTCCCGGCATGGCTGAATACGGCGGCGAAGCTGATGGCGATAATCGGCGCGGCGGTGATCCTCGTGATGTCCGGCCGCTCGAACAAGAACTTCATCGTCAGGATAGCCCTCGGAGCCTACGATTTATATGGCATAACCGGCTGGCTTTCGGACGTCCTTTCCTATTCGCGCCTTTTGGCGCTCGGACTTGCGACCGGCGTCATCGCCTCCGTCATCAACATGATGGCGAAGATGGTCGCGGGCGGCATCTTAGGGCCGCTCCTCTTCGCGCTCGTCTTCATAATCGGACACGCGCTCAACATCGGCATCAACGCGCTTGGCGCGTATGTGCATACAAACCGACTGCAGTTCGTCGAGTTTTTCGGCAAGTTCTACGAGGGCGGCGGCAAGGCCTTTGCGCCCTTTAAGACGGCCAACACGTACATTGAGATCAAGGAGGAAAAGCAGCTATGAGTCTCGGTATGGTTTTTGCGCTTTGCGGCGCCGCACTTTCAACGGCACTTGCGGGCATCGGATCGGCATGGGGCGTGGGAATCGCAGGACAGGCGGCCGCGGGGGTGGTCGCGGAGGACCCCGACCAGTTCGCGAAGGTCCTTCTCCTTCAGCTGCTCCCGGGCACGCAGGGCATCTACGGCCTTCTCGTGACCTTCATCACGCTGTCCAATATCGGCATCCTCGGCGGGACGCCGGTCACCGACACGTGGACGGGCATGCTCTATTTCTTCGCCTGCCTGCCCATCGCGCTCGTCGGCCTCGTCTCCGCCTATCACCAGGGCAAGACGTCCGTCGCTTCGATCGGCGTCGTCGCCAAGAAGCCGGACCAGTTCGGCAAGGCGATGCTCTTCCCCGCCATGGTCGAGACCTACGCGATCCTCGCGCTCCTCGTCTCGATCCTCGCGATCACGAACATCCCGGCGTAAGCACCGGGCCTTCATGGAGCCCTTTTGGCCGCGGCTGCGGGAAAAGGCGTCAAGCGGCGCGGGACGTCCGGCGTATGCCGGTTTGCAGCCGGCCGAAGTGGAACGGAGGGCGCCGCGGCCGCACGAGCGGGCAATTTGACGCCAAAGCGGCGCCGGGCGGCCTCATCGCGGCCGCAGGGGCGGCTTCGCCGCGCATTTGAAAATGAAAGCCGCAAAGGGAGCTTTCAACGGCTCTTTATGACTTGAGAGGAATTTGTTATGGCGGGAATGGAAAGCATAACGGCGGGCATTCTTGCTGAGGCAAGGAGCAGCGCCGACGGCATCATAAAAGCTGCCGAGGAGAAGGCGGCCGCCATCGTGGCGGAGGCCAACTCGCAGATAGCCAAAGAAGCGGAGGAGTGCGCCGCGAAGGCGGAGGCGGAAAGCCGCGCCGCGGCGGCGAGGACGGAGTCGAAGGCTTCGCTCGCCAAGCGCGGGATCCTCCTTGCGGCCAGGCAGGACGTGATAGCAGACGTCATCGCGAAGGCGAAGGAGTCGCTGCTTTCCTGCAGCGGCGAGGAATACTTCGCGATGCTTTTAAGGCTCTTAAAGACGCGCGTCCGCGCTGAGGAGGGCGAGATGCTACTTTCGGCGAAGGATTTGGAGCGCGTGCCCGCGGGCTTCGCGGAAGAAATCGGAAAAACAGCAGCGGCGAAGGGCGGGAGCCTCGTGCTCTCGGACGAGGCCGCGGACATCGACGACGGCTTCATCCTGCGCTACGGCGGGATAGAGGAGAACGCCTCGATCGAAGCCATTTTCCGTGAAAAGCAGGAGGCGCTTTCGGACATCGCAAGAAGCCAGCTTTCGCTCGGAGCCTGAGCCTAGGAACGGAGATTCGCAAGATGCGTGATAATCAGTATGCATATGCGGTCGCGAGGATACGCGTCAAGGAAAAGAACCTCCTGACCGACGCGGACGTCGCCCGGATGGCCGGGATGCGGGACGCGGACGAGGTCCTGGCGTTCCTGAAGGAGCGTGGCTGGGGCAGCGGCGCCGAGGAGGACGCCGGCGGGCTTTTCTCTTTCGAGGAGAAGCGCGCGCTCGACACGGTCAGGGAGCTCGGGATCGGCGAAGAGACGATCGAGGTCCTGTCGTACCCGCAGATGTACCACAACTTAAAGACTGCCATAAAGGCGGTCATAACTGGAAATGAAAGGCCGGAGGCCTTCTACGGCGGCATAGCCCCAGGGCTTGAAGAGGTCCGCGGCGCGATGACGGCGGGCTCCTACGGCGAATTGCCGGAGCACATGCAGGAGGCCGCGAGGGAAGCGGCGGCCGTCATGATGCGGACGCGGGACGGGCAGCTGTGCGACACGATCTGCGACAGGGCCTGCCTCGAAGCCCTTGAGGCGGCGGCGGGGAAGACCGGGAACGCGGCATTTTCAAAATATCTGAAGAGGCTCGTGGCGTCCGCGGACATAAATATAGCGGTCCGCGGCAGCAGGACGGGCAAGTCGGCGGAATTCTTAAAGCGGGCGCTCGCGCCGTCAGGGCTCGTCGATACGGCGGCTCTGAAAGACGCGGCTTCGCGGGGAAGCGAGGAGCTTTTCGCCTGGCTTTCGAAGGCGGGGTTCACGGACGCCGCGGAGGCGGCGGAGAAGTCGCCGTCGGCCTTTGAGTGCTGGCGGGACGGCTACGTGCTCGACGCGGTGGCATCCGAGAAGACGAACCCGTTTTCAGAAGGGCCGGTGACCGCTTATTACATTGCCCGCTTAAATGAAATCCGTATGGCGCGTATCGTCGTCACGGCGAAGGCGAATGGCTTTACCGAGGGGCAGATCGCGTCGAGAGTGAGGAAGATGTATGCATAAGATTGCGGTGGTCGGGAGCTACGACAGCATTTACGGCTTCGCGGCGCTCGGTCTTTCGGTGTTCCCCGCCGAGACGGGGCAGGAGGTCAGGGATACCTTGAAAGCCCTTGCCGCGCGCGGGTACGGGATCATTTACCTGACCGAGGAAGCGGCGGCGTCGGCTCCCGAGGCGGCAGCGGCCTACGAGGGCGCGGTGACGCCCGCCGTGATACTGATCCCCGGCGTCAAGGGCAACACCGGCGCGGGGATACAGGGAGTCAAGGACTCGGTCGAGAAGGCGGTCGGGAGCGACATCCTTTTCGGGAGCGAGGACTAGGCGCGGCAGCCTCCGCGGGGCGGCCGGCTGCCTTAAGTTCAGGAGCGGCTTCCCGGGCGCAAACGGGCGCGGAGAAGGCCGCGGCGAGGATCCCGGGGCGAAGCGGCGCGGGGGAGATGTACTTCTGCGGCGCCGGCTGGCGGCTTTCGGTTCCAGGAGCGGCTTTCCGGGCGCAAACGGGCGCGGAGAAGGCCGCGGCGAGGATCCAGGGACGAAGCGGCGCGGGGGAAGAAGCATTCCCGCGGGCGGCATTTGCGGGCTTTGCGGATGGTATTTAAGGAAATAAGGGCTTTCCCGCATGAGCGGGGGCTTTAAGGAGCATAAGAAAGGAGCGTGACCGATTCCATGAGCGTTGGAACGATTAAGAAGGTTGCAGGGCCTTTGGTCATTGCCGAGGGGATGCGCGACGCGAACATGTTCGACGTCGTCCGCGTCTCGTCGCAGCGCCTTATCGGCGAAATTATAGAAATGCACGGCGACGAGGCGTCGATCCAGGTCTACGAGGAGACTTCGGGGCTTGGACCCGGCGAGCCGGTCGAGTCGATGGACGTGCCGCTTTCGGCGGAGCTCGGCCCCGGCCTCATCGGCTCCATTTACGACGGCATCCAGCGCCCGCTCGCGGGCATAATGGAAAAGACGGGATCGAACAACCTGGCCCGCGGCGTCGAGGTCGAATCCCTCGACCGCGCGAGGAAGTGGAAGTTCGTGCCGGGAGTGTCCGTGGGCGATGAGCTCGCCGAGGGCGACGTCATCGGAACGGTCGAAGAGACCCCCGTCGTCACGCAGAAGATCATGGTCCCGCCGGGAACCTCAGGAAAGGTCGCCGAGATAAAAGAGGGCGAGTTCACCGTCGAGGAGACGGTCTGCGTCCTTGAGGACGCGAAGGGAAAGCGCAGGGAGCTCACGCTCATGCAGCGCTGGCCGGTCCGCCGCGGGCGCCCCTACAAGACTAAGCTCGCGCCGGTGAAGCCGCTCGTCACGGGGCAGCGCGTAATCGACGCGTTTTTCCCGATTGCCAAGGGCGGCGTCGCGGCGATCCCGGGTCCTTTCGGCTCGGGAAAGACGGTCACGCAGCACCAGCTCGCCAAGTGGGCCGAGGCCGACATCGTCGTTTACATCGGCTGCGGCGAGCGCGGCAACGAGATGACCGACGTCCTTAACGAGTTCCCGGAGCTCAAGGACCCGAAGACGGGCGAGTCGCTCATGAAGCGCACGGTGCTCATAGCCAATACCTCCGACATGCCCGTCGCGGCGCGTGAGGCGTCCATTTACACGGGAATAACGATCGCGGAGTATTTCCGCGACATGGGATATTCGGTCGCCCTCATGGCGGATTCGACCTCGAGATGGGCGGAGGCCCTGCGCGAGATGTCGGGGCGCCTTGAGGAAATGCCGGGCGAAGAGGGCTACCCCGCCTACCTCGGCTCGCGCCTCGCGCAGTTCTACGAGCGGGCGGGCCACGTGATCTCCCTCGGGAGCGAAGGGCGCGAGGGGCAGCTCACCGCGATCGGAGCGGTCTCGCCGCCGGGCGGCGACATCTCCGAGCCGGTCTCGCAGGCCACGCTCCGAATAGTTAAGGTCTTCTGGGGCCTCGACGCCGAGCTCGCCCACCAGAGGCACTTCCCGGCCATCAACTGGCTTACGTCCTACAGCCTCTACCTCGACAGCATGGGACCCTGGTTCGATGAAAATGTCGAGCACGACTGGATGGCGACCCGCCAGGCGCTCATGAGCCTCCTTCAGGAGGAGGCCTCGCTCCAGGAAATCGTCAAGATGGTCGGCATGGACGCGCTCTCGCCGAAGGACCGCCTGAAGATGGAGGCCGCGCGCTCGATCCGCGAGGACTTCCTGCACCAGAACTCCTTCGACCCGGTCGACACCTACACCTCGCTTCCGAAGCAGTACCGCATGATGAAGCTCGTGCTCGCCTTCTACCGCGAGGGCGAAAAGGCCCTTGAGGACGGCGCGAGGATAGGAGACCTCCTGAAGCTGCCCGTCCGCGAGAGGATCGGCCGCTACAAGTACACGGCCGAAGAAGAGGCGGACAGCGCCTACGAAGACATTTTGAAAGACCTCGCGGTCGAAATCGCGGGCTGCCTCGGAAAGGAGGAGCGGTAAATGCCTAAAGAATACCGGACCATCCAGGAAGTCGCGGGTCCTTTGATGCTCGTAAAGAGCGTTGAAAATGTAAAGTACGATGAGCTCGGCGAAATCGAGCTCGCCGACGGCTCCGTGCGCCGCTGCAAGGTGCTGGAGATCGACGGCTCAAACGCGCTGGTCCAGCTCTACGAGGCCTCGACCGGCATAAACCTCGCAAGCAGCAAGGTCCGTTTCCTCGGAAGGTCGCTGGAGCTTGGAGTGTCCGAGGACATGCTCGGGCGCGTCTTCAACGGCATGGGGAAGACTATCGACGACGGGCCTGAGATCCTCCCCGAGGAGAGGCGCGACATCAACGGCCTGCCGATGAACCCAGCCGCGCGCGCCTACCCGTCGGAATTCATACAGACGGGCGTGTCGGCGATCGACGGCTTAAACACCCTCGTGCGCGGCCAGAAGCTCCCGATTTTCTCGGCCTCCGGCCTCCCGCACGCCAACCTCGCCGCGCAGATCGCCCGCCAGGCGAAGGTCGTCGGGACGGACGAGCCCTTCGCGGTCGTGTTCGCGGCGATGGGCATCACCTTCGAGGAGTCGAACTTCTTCGTCGAGTCGTTCAGGAAGACCGGCGCGATCGACCGCACGATCCTCTTCATCAACCTCGCGAACGATCCAGCGGTCGAGCGCATCGCGACCCCGAGGATGGCTCTTACGGCCGCTGAATACCTTGCATTTACCAAGGACATGCACGTCCTGGTCATCCTCACGGACATAACGAACTACGCGGACGCCCTCCGCGAGGTTTCGGCGGCCAGGAAGGAAGTTCCGGGGCGCCGCGGCTATCCCGGATACATGTACACCGACCTCGCCTCGATGTACGAGAGGGCGGGGAGGCAGAAGGGCAAGAAGGGATCGATCACGATGATCCCGATCCTGACGATGCCCGAGGACGACATCACGCACCCGATCCCCGACCTTACAGGCTACATCACCGAGGGGCAGATCATCCTCTCGCGCGAGCTCTACAGGAAGGGCGTGACGCCGCCGATCGACGTCCTGCCATCGCTTTCGCGCCTTAAGGACAAGGGCATAGGCGAAGGCAAGACGCGCAAGGACCACGCGGCTACGATGAACCAGCTCTTCGCCGCCTACTCGCGCGGCAAGGACGCCAAGGAGCTAATGGTGATCCTCGGCGAGGCGGCGCTTTCGGAGACGGACCTCATCTACGCGAAGTTCGCCGACGCCTTTGAAGAAAAATATATTTCGCAGGGCTACGACACCGACCGCACGGTCGAGGAGACGCTTGAGGTCGGCTGGGACCTCCTGCGCATACTTCCGAGGTCGGAGCTCAAGAGGATAAGCGATTCGCTTCTCGACGAATACTACGAGAAGAAGTAACGGGAGATTGTATGGCAGCGACACAGGTAAATCCGACGCGGATGGAGCTGACGCGCCTTAAGAAGAAGCTGAAGACGGCCCTTAAGGGCCACAGGCTCCTAAAGGACAAGCGCGACGAGCTCATGCGCGAATTCCTCGATCTGGTGAGGGAGAACATGGAGCTTCGAAAGCGCGTCGAGGCGGGCATCGCCGCTTCGAACGCGGCTTTCGTCGTGGCCAGGGCCGGCATGTCGGACGAGATACTCCACTCGGCGCTCCTGGCACCCAAGCAGGAGGCGACGGTCGAGGTCGGCACGAAGAACGTCATGAGCGTCGACATCCCGGTCTTCACCGTGCACCGCAGGACGCCCGACGAGGGCGACATCTACTCCTACGGCTTTGCATTTACCTCAGGGGACCTCGACGAGGCGGTCGCCTCGCTCTCGGCGGTGTTCGAGGACATGCTGCGCCTGGCGGAGGTGGAAAAGTCCTGCCGGCTGATGGCCTCCGAGATCGAGAAGACGCGCCGGCGCGTCAACGCGCTTGAGCACGTGATCATCCCCGAGACGCAGGCCGGGATAAAGTACATCACGATGAAGCTCGATGAAAATGAGCGGAGCACGCAGGTGCGGCTCATGAAGGTTAAGGACATGATGCTCGAAGAGGCCCACGGCTACAAGGAAAAGCAGCTGGCCGGGGACTGAAGCGGGAAGGGTAAGCCGCGCGCCGTGCGGCGGATAGGCGCAGATGATTTTTCGCAGGATTAGGAACGCAGCTCTCTATACGGTTCTTTTCGCGGTTGCCGTGTTCATCTTTTCGAGGTTCATGGTGCACAGCGTGACGGACATGGCCGACGCGATGAGCGACGCCGAGCTTCCGGTGATGGCCGTGGTCAAGGACGGGGAGCGCATTAACTGCATGTACGGGTACACGACGGCTATGTCCGCTGCGACGATGCGCAGCGGACTTGTTCCCGTTTCAACGGACAGGAAGGTCGAAATCAGCTACCTGCCCTACGGCAGGACGATAAGGACGGTCAGCTACGAGATAACCGCCCCCGACACGGGCGAGGTAATCGAGAACGCGATCATCGGCAACTTCACCGAAGAGGGCGGCTGGTACGCCTCTTCATTTACCATTTCATCCCCGATAAGGCTGGGGAGGGAGTACCCGATCTGCTTCACCATCGACACGGGCAACGCGACCTACCACTACTACACGACGCTCCTGCAGTCGGCGGACATCTCGGCCGGCGACTATCTTTCTTTTGTGAAAATGTTCTACACCAAGGCTCTGATCGGCGAGGACGCCTCGGGCCTTGGAGTGTACATGGAGACCGATACGACGAAGACGAGCAAGAGCCTCGCGAACGTCGACATCACCTCCACGATGAACGTGGTGATGTGGGGCAGCCTTGAGCCGACGCTCTTAGTCGAGCCGGTTCCTGTCGTCCGCGAGATCAATTCGAACACCTGCTGCATAACGCAGGAGTACTACGTGACGGCCAAGGAGGGCGACGAGACGCGCACTTACCGCGTGGAGGAGTTCTACCGCATGCGCATGGGCACGACCCGCATCCGCCTTTTGGACTTCGAGCGCACGGTCGACAGGGTCTACAGCGGCGCGGCGGGCTCGATTATTTCCGCGGGCATAAACCTCGGGATCGCGGGGAGCGGCCTTGAGTACAAGGCCAACGACGAGGTAACGGTCACGGCTTTCGTGTGCTGCGGCGAGCTTTGGAGCTACAGCGAGCACTCCGCGAAGCTGACGCGAGTATTCTCCTTCAGGGAGGAGGACCCGACCGACCTTCGCGGGCTCTCGGACGGCCACACGATACGCATACTGCGCGTCGGCAGCGGCGGCGACGTCGATTTCGTCGTGTCGGGGTACATGCCGCGCGGCCCGCACGAGGGCAGGGTAGGAGTGTCGGTCTGCCATTTCGACGCGGAGAAAGGAAGCGTCGAGGAGAGGGCGTTCATCGAGGCTTCAAAGAGCGAAGAGTACCTTGAGGCCGACCTCGAAAAGCTCTGCTATTCGTCGGCGGACGGCGACTCGTACATCTACATCGACGGCTGCGTCATGAAGATAAGCTCCTCCGGCAAGTCCTCGCAGCTTTTGAACGGCGTCCATCCCGACTGCTTCTATTCCTCTGACAGCGGCTCGCTCATCGCCTACATGCCCGAGATGGACCCCGACGCCTCCAAGACGGTCACGGTCCATTCGCTTGAGGGCGGGAGCGACCTTGAAATCGACGGCGGGAATTCCTGCCTGAGGCTCATCGGCTTCATCGGCGAGGACGTCCTCTACGGCGAAGCCAAAGAGCGCGACATCGAGGAGCTTCCCGCGGGCGGCAAGGTCTTCGCCATGAACACGCTTTACATCGAGGACTACGAGGGCAATGTCATAAAGCGCTACTCCCCGAGCGGAGAGTACGTCGAATCGGCCGAGATATCCGACGGCCGCGTCTCTATTCAGAAAATAAAACGCGTCAACGGCGAATATGTATCCGCTGGCACCGACAGCATCGTCAGCAACGCGGCCTCGCCCGACAAGGAAGTGACGGTCGTCCGCACCTCCTCCGACGTCGAGGGCATGTCTACCGTCCTCCAGCTCCCCTCCGCCACGCGTTCGCTCTCGCCAAGCGTCGAGAACGCGAGGATAAAGGCGGTCGAGGAGGCCGACGCGATCGGCGAGCCGAAGGATTCGACCCCCTGCCCGCTCTATTATGTGTACGGCGGAAGGGGCTTTTCCGGGTACATGACCGACCCCGCCAAGGCGGTTGAAGCGGGCGACGAGGAGGTCGGCACGGTCCTTTGCGGCGACGGCCAGTACCTCTATCAAAGAGGCGCCGCCGACACCGAGGGCGAAATCGACAACGGGGACATCCCCAAGGCCTTGCTCTCGGGAGAGATCGACGTAGAAAAGCTCAAAGAGCAGCTCGGCGAAGGGAGCCTCGCCGTGAACCTTACGGGCTGCACCCTGAGCGAGGCCCTCTACCAGGTCTCGCAGGGAAGGGCGGTCGCGGCGCTCAAGAACGACGGCACGGTCACGCTCATCGTCGGCTACAACGCCTACAACACCATACAGTACGATTTCGAGGACGGCTCGCACTTCTACTTCGGGATAAACGACTCTACCGCCGACTTCGCCGGCGCGGGAAACGTGTTCGTGACCGTGGTCGAGCCGCAGGCGACCGTCAAGGAGGGCTGAGCCAGAAAGCCAAGGCCGCGGAAGGCTGCGGGGGATACTTTCGAAGCGATACTTTTTGCCTTGCGTCAGGCGAATATATGTTATAATTTTTCTGACAAAAGGCGTTCGGCGAAAGAGTTGTATATAATTTTCCTGAACCCGAAATGAGAGGCGGCGTATGATTAAAAAAGAGATGATTGCCATGCTCCTGGCGGGAGGCCAGGGCAGCCGGCTCGGCGTGCTGACCGACAATATCGCCAAGCCCGCGGTCCCGTTCGGCGGGAAGTACCGCATCATCGATTTCCCGCTGAGCAACTGCATTAATTCGGGAATCGATACAGTTGGGGTTTTGACGCAGTACCGTCCGCTCAGGCTGAACACGCACATCGGAATCGGGATCCCGTGGGACCTCGACCGCAACGAGGGAGGGGTAACGGTCCTGCCCCCGTATGAGAAAATCGAGAACACTGACTGGTACACCGGCACGGCGAACGCCATTTACCAGAACCTGGAGTACATGGAGCAGTACAACCCGGACTATGTCCTGATCCTCTCGGGAGACCACATTTACAAAATGGACTACGAGAGGATGCTCGACTTCCACAAGGCGAGCGGGGCGGACGTCACGATCGCGGTCAGGCAGGTGCCGATGGAAGAGGCGCCGCGCTTCGGGATCGTGGTCACGGACGAAAGCTGCAGGATAACGGAATTCCAGGAGAAGCCGGAGCATCCAAAGAGCAATCTGGCGTCGATGGGGATCTACATTTTCAGCTGGAAGGTCCTAAGGGAGGCACTTCTCGCTTTGAAGGACAAGAGCGCCCTCGACTTCGGGATGCACGTCCTGCCCTACTGCAGGGAGAAGGGCTTAAGGCTCTACGCCTATTCCTTCAGCGGCTACTGGAAGGACGTGGGAACGCTCCAGTCCTACTGGGAAGCGAACATGGAGCTTCTCGGTGAGGAGCCCGAGATCAATCTCAGCGAGGCTTTCTGGACTATTTACACGAGGGGCGAGATCGTGCAGCCCGTGTACGTGGCTCCGAACGCGAAGGTCGACGGGAGCATCGTCGGCGAGGGCGCGGAGATCTACGGCGAGGTGAAGGATTCGGTCATCGGCCCCGGAGTGTACGTGGGCGCCGGAACCGTGGTAAATGAATCTATCCTCATGCCCGAAGCCTACGTCGGAAAGGACGTGACGCTCGACAAGGCGATACTCGCGCAGGGCGTTACCGTCGGCGACGGCGCGGTCTTGGGCTGCGGGGAGATGGCGGAGAGCACGTTCTCGAAGAAGGTGTACAGCGCGCCGCTGGTGACCGTCGGCGAAGGGTCGGTGATACCGCCCGGGGTGAGGATCGGGAGGAATACCGCGATCCTCGGCGAGACTGCGCCGGAGGACTATCCCGGCGGAGAGCTGGCGAGCGGCGGGGCTATCATCAAGCACGGGAAAGAAGGTGAGGGCGAATGAGGGCTATAGGAGTTGTCTTAGCCGGCGGCAACAGCAGCCGAATGAGGGAGCTTTCCGATAAGCGCGCAATCGCGGCGATGCCGATCGCGGGAAGCTACCGCAGCATCGATTTCGTGCTCTCGAGCATGACGAATTCCAATATCCAGCGCGTGGCCGTCCTCACGCAGTTCAACGCGCGGTCGCTGAACGCCCACCTTTCGTCCTCGAAGTGGTGGAACTTCGGCAGCAAGCAGGGAGGGCTCTACCTCTTCCCGCCGACGGTGACCAAGACGAACAACTGGTGGTACAGGGGCACGGCGGACGCCATTTACCAGAACATCGACTTCCTTAAGGAAAGCCACGAGCCCTATGTGGTCATAGCTTCGGGCGACTGCGTCTACAAGCTCGACTTCAACCGCGTGCTCGAATACCATATCGCAAAGAGGGCCGACGTGACGGTCGTGTGCACGGAATGCACGAACGACGACTTGAGCCGCTTCGGCGTGATCCGCATGGACGAGGAGGGGCGCATCAAGTCCTTCGACGAAAAGCCGATGGTCTCGGACTCCAACATGATCTCGACGGGCATCTACGTCGTCCGCCGCAGGCAGCTGATCGAGATGCTTGAGCGCTGCGCGAGCGAGGACAAGACGGACTTCGTCCGCGACCTCCTGATACGCTACAAGGACGTGAAGCGGATATACGGCTACCAGATGAGGAGCTACTGGAGCAACATCTCTTCGGTCGAGGCCTACTACCGCACGAACATGGACTTCCTGAAGCCGGAGGTCAGGGATTATTTCTTCCGCGAGTACCCCTGCGTCTATTCGAGGCAGGACGACAACCCGCCCTGCGAGTTCCACGCGGGCAGCCACGCGTCGGGAAGCCTCATCGCGTCTGGCTGCGCAATTTATGGAAATGTAGAGGGCTCGGTCATTTTCAAGAACGTCAGCGTCGGGAAGGGCAGCACGGTCAAGAATTCGATTATCCTCGGCGACGTGCACATCCGCGAGAACGTATACCTCGAGAACTGCATCGTCGACACGAAGCGGGTGATCGAGAGCGGCACGAGGATAATCGGCGGCAGCGGGTACGAAGTAATTGCAGACGCGGCCGAGTGAGGCCCTGACGCGGATCGTTCCTGCGGCAGGCCCGCCGAGCGCAGAAAAATTGAATTGAAATGAAATAGCGATCGCGCCTCTGCCTGGGACAAACAGGCGGGGGCGCCGTCTTTTGCGGGAAGCGCGCCAGGAGGCCGGCGCGTGCGCTGGGAGGAATCCTTCCATTCAGTCAGGCGCTCGCCTATCGCGGGGGGCCGCGGCGCGTGCGCTGGGAGGACCGACGCTTCTTTAAGCGCGTCCGACGTGGCGTAAGGGAACCCGTGAGTGCGCGGGGAGGAAGCCCGCTTCGAGCGCGGTCGGGAGCTTGCCGGGGAGGCCGCGGCGCGTGCGCTGGGAGGAAGCTTTCGCCGCCCGCGGAGAAAATTGCTGTGCCGAGGATCGGCGTCCGTGCGTGAGGGAAAGCATGGAGCGGGCTGCGGGATATCGGAATGGCAGTCGGGAACTGGATAGCTGAATGCGCCCTTCGCGAATGCATCCAGGCGGAGCCGGAGGAGGGGCTGCTTTATGAGACGGCTTGATCCCGCGGGAAGCGAGAAGGCGCATATCGTTTTTGGGGACGATGTCGGTGGAAAAAATTGTGCAAAACCCACGAAGGAGGCGGCGGAAAAACGGAGTTTTCCACAAGATAGTGGAAAAGATTTGTACAATATTACGAAAATGTTACGAGTGTGAATTTTATGCTTCACATTTGTAACAATGACTGCTATACTTTGTTAACAGAAAGGAAAGTATAGCAATGCGCAACGCCAAATACAGAAAATCGATCTACGCGTTCATGGCCCTTTCGCTGACCGTTTCGCACGCGCAGCCGGCGCTCGCCGACGGCACGGACGAGATCTCGGCCCTCTCCACGGCCGCCGAGGCCGACGAGGAGAGCCTGACCGACCTCACGGAAGCGCTCGGGGCCCTCTACGATGAAAAGTCGGACATGAACGAGTACCTCGACGCACTGACGGTGCAGATGGATGCCTTAGAGTCGCAGTTCGACGGCCTGGCCGAGAAGCTGGAGGCGAAAAAGGAGGCGGTCACGCAGGCCCGCATCGACTTAAAGAGCGCGACCTACGACCGCGAGCATCAGTACGAGTTCATGAAGGCCCGCATCAAGTACATGTACGAGGAGGGCCTCAACGACGGCTTCATCGAGCTGCTCGAATGCCAGAGCCTGACCGACTTCCTCAACCGCTCCAGCCAGATAAGCGAGCTTTCGAGCTACGACAGGGAGTGCCTCGCCGAGTTCGCCTCGGTCTGCGGCCAGATCGAAGAGAAGACGGCGCTTCTCGAGGAGGAAGAGGCGGAGCTTTCGGAGCTTAAAGCGGAAAATGAAGAAGCCCGCGCCTCGCTCACGGCCCTCGTCAGCCAGACAGAGGAGAAGATAGCCGCCTACGAGGCGAGCATCTCCGACGCGGAAGAGAGCAAGAACAACCTTAAGAACAAGATAGAGTCCAACAGGTACAGGCTCAGGGAGCTGCAGAAGGCGGCCGAGGACGCGAAAGCGGCAGAGAAGGCAGCCGAGGAAGCGGCCGCTAAGAAGGCGGCCGCGGCTCAGGCCGAGCTTGAGGCGGCCAACGAGGCCCAGGCGGCAGCGTCGGCGGAGCAGGCCGCGCTGATTAATGAAGCCACGGGAGCCGCGGCGGCTCAGGAAGCGGCGGAACAGGCGGCGGCTGAAGCCCGGGCGGCAGCGGAAGCCCAGGCGGCGGCCCAGGCGGCAGCGGAAGCCCAGGCGGCGGCCGAGGCGCAGGCAGCGGCGGAAGCCCAGGCG
>Ga0065709_1006056_pt1 | contig 23962 bp, 12 predicted proteins | sample Hoacrofraction14_2_FD_59096 | JGI IMG/M metagenome (GOLD analysis project Ga0065709, IMG submission 59096) | Hoatzin crop microbial communities from Cojedes, Venezuela, sample from fiber fraction 14 v1 | ecosystem: Host-associated > Birds > Digestive system > Esophagus > Crop | place: Venezuela...
CATTTCGGGTCTCCGAAAATCCACTTCATGGATTTTTTTCTGCATTTCATGGATTTTTTTATTTATGAAATGGATGCCGGACAAATACGTCATGGATTTTTCCGAAATCGTCATGGATTTTTGAAATTCAAGAAATTTAAGTTTGCAAATATCTGAAAATCAAGTATTTACACTAAATTCCAAAGAGATGAATATGGCTTACAAAATAAATAAGTGTCAGATGTCACCATCACGAAGGGGTCGTTTGCGGGCGTAATTGCGAGGGCAAAAATCTTGTGAATCAAATATTTAGTTCATTTCAAGATATGCCAGGAACAGAAATTAAGGAAAAGTTAAAAATAATGAAAAGTACGTAAGATTGCGTATGGGTTACGAAACCTCACGCACTGGAAAGTACTGGACCACAGAGACTTGATTGCACTTTGCGTAAGGTGTGAGGAAAATTTTCCCACACCTTACTGAATGCATACGCGCGAAGTCACGCAAAGTATTCATAACGATCAATCAAGTATCATTATTACAGGTGCAATTTCAGCTCCACTCCCACCTGCAGAGGATTACCCAACTGTGCGAAAGTCCTGGTCACTCTGTCGGCGCTGCTCTGTATCGCGAAAGTATTATACTTCGTATCGGTAAGGTTTCTTCCCCAGATTCCGATGCTCAGAGCACGAGAGAAATTGAAATCTACATGAGCCCCGAGAACAGCATAAAACTTCTGAGCCACGGTATTCCCCTCATCCCAATAGGTCTTGCCCTGTCCGTTGACATTAGCCCCTATCACAAGTGAACGATGGGGGTGAAGGCCGATTGGGACAGTATAATCAGCCACGACAGAGAAAGAATGTTGCGGGACAAACGGCACATAGTTATCCTTGTATGACACAGCCTGATAAGTACCGTTCACCTTCACGCTATCCACATAGTCCTGGAATTTGGCACGAGTATAGCTGTATGTGGCGCTCCATTCCAGACGATCGTCGAAGAGCAGTCCACGCAGCGACACTTCTACGCCTTTGGAACGGCTCTTGCCGGCATTCTTCATCGCACGGCCGAAACCGTAATTACCGGCCATCACAGACAATTGCTGGTTACGGATCTGCACCCAATAAGCAGCGATATCGAGTTTTACGAGTCCGTCGAAGAGATCATGATGAAGACCACCCTCGAAATTCCAGCTCGTCTCGGGCTTGTAAGAGATGGTATTGTTTATATTCTCATAGTCGGCAGCACTATGCTCCACGGTATAGTCACCACGCATCACGCCCTGGTAATTACTCATCAGTTCGGTCTGCAGAATATCCGAAAACATCTGTATATTGAATCCTCCGGCACGGTAACCCTTGCTCACCTGGGCATAGACATTACTCATCTTCTCGGCACCAAACTTATACATCAGAGCCACTTTGGGGAGCAGCTGCTCGAAGTTGGCATGGCTCTTTCCGTCGAGCGACGAAAGCAACGTGCGGGTGGCGTCGATCTGATTCCCTCGGATATTCATGCTCACCGTGACAGGCATCTGCGCGTAAGTCTGATAGGCCACGTTCACATTACTATAGTCATAGCGGAGACCGAGGGTGGCAGTCAGCCGGTCGGTGATATCGATTTCCGACTCATGGAAGATACCGAGGTTGAACTGCGGAGTATGGAAGAGTCCCGGTACTAAGAGCGAGGTACTCACGTCGGCGGTTACCCCGGCAGAAGCCATAGCACCACTGATAACACTGTTCATCGAATTATTGAAATCATCACCGAAGAATACCGGTGCGTTGGTCTTGAGCCACTGATACAATCCGAAGATTCCGGCGGTCCAATGCCAACGGGAGAGACGTGACGGATCATTGCTGCGGAACACGAACTCCTGCGTCACGGCATTCTGCAACTGGCGCTGGTTCATCGTCATCAGATCGGCAGGCAAGTAGTCGATATCCATCTTCAACACGTCTTTCTGATACTGCCAGCTGCTGATGGAATGGAATATAAAAGGGTCGCCCGCATACTTCAGATTATTGCCCACCGTAGCCATGTGACGGCGATACATACTCTGGAAGTTGGTGTTCGGGTTGTGAGTCTCGCCCGTCTCACTGTCGATCTCGCCGTAAGGGAATCCGTTCTGGTCAACATACTGATAATCGGCGATGAGATCGGTACTCCATCGCTTGGTGAGGTTAAACATCAGTCTGAGACGTCCTCCGCCCTCGTTCATTTTGTCGGCCTTGGCTCCGCTGAAATCGTTCTTGAAAAAACCATCCTGGCCGTTGTAGAAAGCGGCTGCAGAGAAAGCGAAGACATCTGATACCTTCTGATAGTGGGCGATTTCCGCATTACGGGTAAAACCGTTGCCGAGGCGCAGACTCACATCAGTGCCTTTATAATACAAGGGATTGCGAGTATAATACCTTAGAAGTCCCCCCTCGGTGTTCTGTCCGTAGAGAGTCCCCTGAGGCCCGCGAAGCACATCAGCTCTCGACAGATGGTAGATATGATGGTTGAAGGCTCCCTTACTGATAAGAGGCACATCATCCACCGACATCCCCACCGCCGGATTGTTGATACGGGAACCAATGCCACGTATATATACCGAAGAGGTGAGACGCGAACCGTAGTGAGGGATGCTCAGCGACGGGACAAACTGTGCCAAATCGCTGATAGAGCGGATGTTCATCCCTTCGATCTGCGACTGCGGGAAAGCCGTATACGCCAACGGCTGCTGGCGCAGGACACTCGTCTCCTTCGGTTGGGAGTATACTACTACTTCGTCGATGCCGATATGGCGCATTGAGTCGGAGGCTTCTTCCGCTCCGATAGATTCAGCCATCGCAGAGGGACCAATGAAAGGCAGTACCGCTGCAATGACCACAAAGATCTTTTTCATTATAATTTCAATTCAGTTATGATTCGGAGTGCAAAGGTACTGCTTTTTTCCCGCCCGGCAAAGTCTTTTTTATAGTTTTATGAAAATTTTTCTTTTATATAGGACATATCCTATCGCGAAATTGAGCAGAAGGAAAAATACTGCATAAGTGAGTGACGCCCACTCGGGGATGCTCACCACACCGGAGATGACGCCGTGGATACTCTCCTTAATACCATATTCTCCGAAGATGATAGCCAGAAACTCACTGAAGACGTAGAGGAAGAGAGGATTGGTGCCGAAGACGAGACAAGGCATCGTCCACGACTGGCTCTTCCTTATGTCGATGACATACATCAGAAGACTTTGCAAAAGTGATGCCAGTCCGCATGTGAAAAGTACATACGACGGACTCCACACTCTCTTGTTCATCGGAAGAGCGAACTGCAGCAGCAGTCCCGACACAACGAGGATGATTCCTATAACGGCAAAGATCTTCACCTTACTGTTGGTACTGCCCCGCTCCGACATCTTCTTGCCGCAATAAAAGCCGATCATTACATGCGCTATGGCGGGGATTGTGCTGAGCAGTCCTTCGGGGTCGACAGGACTCTTATGATAGAGATGTTCGTATCCGATGAGACTACGGTCTACGACAGCGAGAATATTACTCTCATCGTAGGCATAACCGTTGCCGAAAACAAGAATCAGCGAATAGATGACGAGCAATGCTGCAGCCGTAATCGGGAAAGCATACTTGTGATCGAGTGTGAGGGCAAGAAACGAGACCACGCAATAACATATCGCGATGCGCTGCATCACACCCCAGATACGGAGACTGTCGAAAGGAAACAGATCACCGCCGACAGCCTTGTCGAACCAGTTGATCAGAAGTCCGATAAGGAAGAGTAATGCAGTACGCTTGACAATCTTGCGGGATACTGCTCCCCCGATCTTGAAATTGTATTTCTTAAGCGACAGATAGGTGCTCACTCCCATGATGAAGAGGAAGAAGGGGAACACCAGGTCACAGAGGGTGACACCGTTCCACTTAGAATGCTGAAGTTGGTGGAAGGTAGGCCCCGCTCCGTTGTTTACCATTATCATCAGTGCCACCGTGAGCCCGCGAAGCACATCGAGCGACATCAGTCGTTTGTTTTTTGTCGTTGCCATATCACTTTATTCCTTTGTCATACACTTCTTTTGCCACATCCACCGGATTACCCTCCGCCTTGGCGCTATAGGGCGTATGGTCGAGGGTCCACGGTTCTTCCATGGCATAGAAATCAATCTTGATCTCTCGTTTGCCTCCGGCCATAAGTTCGGCAGCCGTAGCGGCACGGAAATTACCGGGACTTCCGGGAAGGGGTTCCACCTTTGTAATCAGGTCTTCGCTAAGGGCCTTGAAATACGTGTCCCAGCGCTTGTAATAGAAGTCTTTCAGAATGCCCTGCCATTCCTTGTGGGCATAGTCGCGAAGTCCGCCCTCGTCGGCACACTTCCGGTTGCCCCAGGTAGTAATCTGCACTTTAGCATTCCACTCGTACTGGTCTTTCTCGGCTTGCGTAGTGCCTTTCTTGCGGGCTAGTTCGGTCCAGTGCCCGAGACGGAACTCGCTTCTCGTACCGAGGAGTTTGTCCTGCAACAGCAGTTGGTCGAGGAATCGCTGTGCATCTTTGTCAAATTCTTTCTTTGAATATGCGTTATATGCAGCGATAGCATTCTGGTAGGTGATACGCCCCTGGTCGGCCAATGCCTGACGAACGATATCGACGAGATCGTACTCGAAATTGTTGTTACCTCTGTACTTGTCTGCGACGCTAACCATCAGGCGAGCCGCCTCTTTGGTATCGGCAGGATCATAGTAGTTTCTCATCTTCGACCATGACGACACCTGGAAATTGTGAAGCGAAGGCCGACCACAGAAAATACTCTCGTGAGGACCTTGCTGGTTGTTTCCTTGTGGACAATTGTAAATACTTTTCGCAAGTATCGTCCATGCTTCCTCTATCACAGGGTCGTGAACTCCGTAGCGGGCGAAACAGTAATTCTTTATCCATTCCTCTTTAGTGAATTTCTCCGGACGCCAGGGAAGCTCCGACATCAGCTCAAACATCACGGGATTGTTTTCCGAACCTTCCATCGTGAAACCTATACCTTTAATGTGCTTGGCGAGAGGATTGGTCTTGGTGAGGTAGAAATTGTTGAGCAACTGGTCCATACGTCCGTGAAGACCTACATTAGCACCGAAGTTTTCTAGCATACAGAAAAGCCACTCGTGCTGCTTGTAACCGTTTTCGCGCTTCCATATCGACGGTATTCCCCACATCGGACGGCACTCGCTGAAGAGGTCGAGGATTAGAAGATCGCCGGCAGGGATTTCATCGACCATCTGCTCGCGGGGATTCTCCGTCCACCCCTGTATCACCCACACAGCCTTTGGGTTCACCTCTTTCATAGCCTTGAGGATGGCTTGGCCCGATGCCGCATAGTCGATACTGGCGTCGTCACCGCTTTCGTGGAAAGGATCCATCGAATAATAATCGGCCTTCCCGAAGAGTTTTGTCATCTCCTTGTAATACATACGAGCGATCTCTTCGTATCGGGAATCGGTAGGCTGAAGGAAGGTGGGACGTGTGTATCCGTTCCACAACGGCGATGCAGCGACGTTAAGACCGAGTTTCTCCTTCGCGTTGCTTGGCATCATACCGGAATAGCCGGGATATACGGGGTGCATCCCCCACTCTTTCATACGCTTAACAATCTGCTTTTGCAACTTTTCCTGTTGCTCGTACCATGAGTCAGGATTAGGACCGCCCCACCCTTCGAGATTGTTCATCTCCCACCATGCGAGGAAGGCCGGTCCGGCGATAAACTGGTTTATCTCGTCCTTATTATAACCAAGACTGAGGAGCAGATTTTTCCATACGCACTCCTCACCAACGACTGCCAAAGGGAGATTGACACCGTGGAGAGCCATCCAGTCGATCTCTTTCTCCCAGCGGGACCAGTCCCAGAAGGGCATCGAATAGGAGAAGGTACAGTAGTTGAAGTCATAGCGGAGGGTGAGGTCGGTATCATGTCTCTCTTTCTTCTCCACTTTCGGCATCACAGAAGGCAGTTTCGCCTGCATACCGTTCCAAGAGAGATGGATGCCAGCGTAATACTTAAGATACCAATTAAGACCCGAAGCGATATTCACCCAGTTGTTGCCTCTCACTACTACTTTGCTGCCTTGCTGGTCGAGTTCGAAAAAGTCCTTGTCGGACTTCTGAAGTTCGATCTTGAACTTCTTAGATGCTCCCTTGTCGATTCTCTCGAGGAGATTGTCGACGGGTGTGGCGTTTACCTGCAATGCCACGAATGTCAGGATTGAGAAAAATAGTCTTTTCATATTTCTTTTCTGTTATTTGAATATTAATGTTCCTCCGTTGACGATATCGTCGTGGGAGATGGTATTTGTAACGACATTCCTGCCGTTGATGGTCTGCTCTCGTGATATCACGCTCTCCTTCGCGTCACCTTCCTTCCTGATTACAAACGATTTTCCGTTTTCAAGATTTATCTTTACATTTTCAAAGAGGGGTGAAGACAACACGTAATCTTTTGTCGAGGGACAGAGAGGATAGAATCCGAGGGCCGAGAATACATACCATGCCGACATCTGACCTGCATCGTCATTGCCGGAGAGTCCTCCGGGGGTGTCGTTGTATTCTGTCTCGAGGATTTCGCGTACCGTAGTCTGTGTCTTCTCCTTATTGCCATAGAGCGAATACATGTAAGGTATCTGATGACAAGGCTCATTGCCATGCCAGTAATGTCCAGATGAGAAGAGCGAGTCGAGCCGCATCGTCATCAGTGCATTGGCAGTTTCTTCCGGTTGTTCGCCGGCCATCATCCTGCGGAGACCTGTCGGATCATGAGGCACATACCAGCTGTAATGGCATACGGCTCCTTCCGTAAGATAGAGCACTCTCTTTGTTATGTCGGTGTCTTTTTCAAACTTTCCCGGAACAGTCTTTTTTCTTGACACTTTTGTCGGCTGGTGTCTGCCCGCCACCCATCCGGTCTGCGGATCATATACATTCTGAAAATTCTTCGAACGGGCGATTAGTATTTCGTAGTCGGCAGTCTTTCCGAGGGCCTTGGCCAACTGAGCCAAGGCAAAGTCGTCAAAGGCATATTCGAGAGTACGGGATACTTGCTCGTTGGTATGGAATGCTTCTTTCACGCTGTCTTCCAAGGGAATATATCCGTATTCGAGATACGACTTCAAAGCACGGCGCCCCATACCGTTCTTATATTCTTCGTATGTCGAGGGCGACTCGAAGGCATTCTTGTGCAGTCCCTCGTAAGCTTTCTCCACATCGAAATTACGGATACCCTTGATATATGCGTCAGAGATCGCCACCCCGCAATGATCACCGATCATGGCTGCCGTATAACTGTTCCAGCAGGGGAAGATAGGCATCCAACCACCCTCGGAATACATATCGACGAGCGATTGCATCATATCGCCGCTCATAGTGGGATAAAGAATGTTGAGCAAGGGATGAAGTGCCCTATAGGTGTCCCACATACTGTAATCAGTATAGTGCTTCCGCCCTTCACGCTTCATTATCGTCTTGCCCTCGGCAAATTTTGGATAACCGCCGTCGGCATCACTGAACTCACGGGGGAGGAACGATGTGCGATAGAGTGCTCCGTAGAACTGGTTCACGCGGGCGGTATCTCCCGACTCGACATCGATGCTATGCAGACGGTCGGTCCACGTATCGGTTAACTGTCTTGCGATATCTTCAAAACCGGCATCTCCTATTTCCGCTTTCATATTTGCTATGGCTCCAGCCTCACCAGTAAACGATGACGCCAGACGGATGATAATCTCCTTGCTCTGTTTCCCGTCGATTGTGATGTAGGCAATATCGTCTTTGGTACCACTGTCGACAATATCCAAATTACTGTAATCAAGGACTATATAGCCGCTGAAACCTGCCGGCTCCCCCCACCCCTGATAGATGCGATGCACGGGGTTGCAGGCATAAATCTTTTTGGCAGCCTTATCGATACGTACAGTACCTTGTTTTTCGTCGCTGTTGGTATTCAGAACTATATGCACTGGTTCATCTTTCAACGGAGTGATTCTGAAGATGGCACCGTGACTCGTAGCTGTCATCTCCGTCTTGAGATGTTCATCAGGCAGGATGACACTATAGTAATGCGGATGTGACACCTCGCCGGAATGACTGAAACGAGTAGCTCGTTCTTCGGGTGTCATGCGAAGTTTTCCGCTGATCGTGGCCAGAGTGAACGAACCATAGTCCTGTGTGCATCCTCCGACGATCCAATGACTGTTGCGGAAACCCTGCAGCAGAGAGTCTTTATAATAGTAGGGTGCGATACATTTCTTTTCGGTATCCTGCGTCTGAGGTGTCCAGAAATTCTGACCGTTGGGCGAGAGTACCGCAGGTAGTGTCTGTCCGTGTTCCTCGGATCCTTTACCGTATATACCGGCAGACTTTATATTGGAATACTCCGTACCCACCATAGTATTCAGATCACACAACTGTCGCTGGTGTTCGAGACGTTCAATCCTCTTGTCATAATAGGCTTTCACATCGTCCCAATGATAATATGGATATACGTCAGTTTCTATCGGCAATGACGTAATTTTTTCATTATGAAGAATTTTTACTAAAATATCATCGTTAGAATTTTTTCCGGAAGGAGCGTAGAATATCATCTGCAGATTAGCCGCCATGGGTACCACCTCGTCCATCTTGTGCGTCAGCGGCAGACGCAGGAGTGACATAAAACGATAGAGATTTGTGTCATGGCCGAAACGGAGATCAACAGATTTAGACTTCTGTCCGTGCCCTTTTTCTTTCTTCGCTATCGCCTTGTCGGCTTTCTGTTCAAAGTCGTTCCAGAGAGCTATAGCCCCACGGGCACCGATACCGCAATTCTCCGCGATATCTGCATTATTGTGGCGCATCTTGGCGTTATTATACTCATATATAGCTCTCGACTCGTCCTCTGTAAATAAATCATACAGAGATACTTTCAATCCTACATCCTGCATATCAGATGCCATGGTGTGCATCTCGGACATGAGTTTAGCGGGAAGCTCTATGTCGGAGATATCCACAAACAGAGCCTTGAGGAATCTTTCGGAATATGGCATCGGTATGTCGATTCCTTTCTTCTCAAAGATCTTCTGTTGGGCACTCGAGCCTCCTATATAAGAATATGTAGCGGGAGTTGCCTCGGTGGTTATGTTCAGAGTAGGATTCATTTTCTTCAATCTTGCCGTAAATGATTCCATGCTCTTGATGCAACGGTCTACGGTGCTCGAGGCTGCATATACATCAATACTATCGCCCAATGAACTTATGAAATTTTCATACATTCTCTGAGAAATCCCTGCATGCTGTTCTTTACCTATATCAGTGAGTTTTCCGCCATTTCCCTTGGCGTTTTTCCAAATCTTCTTCAGTCGTTTCTTTACATCCTTCCCCAGTTTCGTAAGATTATTATCATCCTCGAAATATTTCATCACCCAAAGATATCTGTCATCATTGGTAAGCCATCGGCTTCCGTGCCGTCCGTAGTGACTGACATAAAAAGGCTCGTAGCCCGACGGAGGGACTGTATCGCCTTGTATGCCGTATACCGGCGGATATGCGTAATATATCCCTCCCATCTGTTCACGGCTCTGAGCGAACGAACCGAGTGAGGTGAAAATCAGTAATGACGATATTAATATCTTTTTCATATTGTTAGTGTTTTATTGTTTTCCAATCTATTCCCAACGGATTATTCCTCATCTCAAGAACCATGGGCAAGATATCTTCCGTCGATATCCACAACTCCGTACGGTCTAAGTCGGCCATCACGTGGATTACCGAAGAGACGGTATCGCCGTCAACTTTTCTCCAAGTGATGCCGTCGTATACAAATGATCCGTCGTTCTTCAGTTTTTCGAATGCCTTTCGTGAGATGAATCCGAAAGTGCCGCTTACATTGTTATATACAGTGCCGTCGGAAGGTATATTCCAACAGAATCCGTCAGCTTCGTCTGCCACCTTCTTCGGAATGCGATATACAGCCTCCTTGCATTTCACATGGAGAGTGTCTCCATCGTCAGACATAGTCACCGGCCAGGTGCGATACTGTCTGTTGAGGGTATATGCAAAGTCGTAAGATGCAAAGGGAGTGAGATGTCCGTATCTGTCGACAGTATCTTTTCTCTTCGTCTTATCGGCAGATGATTTCTTCATTTTTTTCTTCGACCATTTGTCATTATTTATCCCGAAAACATTCTTCTTGTCAGAAACCTTAAAAACAAGTTCGCCGCCTTCCATAAGTTGCTCGTGCAGGAGGAAAGCCCCCTCAACAGTCTTGCCATTGAGCAAAGCGTCATCGAAATGTTCTCCCTTTCCTTCGACCGTCGCATGAAGAGTCTTTCCGTTGCAGAGCAAGACAGTATATTCGTCAACCATCGGAGTATGAAGGAGATAGTAGTTCTGTCCTGCATTAGGATAGATACCCAGCATGTGAAATGCCAACCACGACGACATTGCCCCGCTGTCATCATTACCCGGCAGACCGGAAACACTATCGTCATAGTTTTCCCTTATAATCTTCAAGACCCTGTCGCTACTCAGATCTGGTCGGCCCATCCAATGATACAAGCAAGGAGTGAGAAAAGACGGTTCGTTGGCCACATTGTAATATTTTTTATCAAAGAACACATCAAGTCTTTCCGCGAATTTCTCATCACCTCCGCAAATCTCGATTAGTCCCTTCACATCATGAGGAATACTCAGCGAATACTCCCCGCTGTTGGCCTCATAAAAGAAAGTGGACCACCATGGAATATGCCAGGGAGTGACCTTCGTCGTCGGAGTATATTTTATCGTCGGATGATACACCTTCGAATGTCCCCAGGGCACACTGTCGAGCCATCGCCCCTTTTCGTCGCGGGGCATGATATATCCCGTCATGCCGTCGTAAGTATAATCGCTCCGCCACAGATTCTTCCAGTTATCCGACTGTCTGACATATCTCTCATATACATCGGTACGGCCCAGTCCTTTTGCCACCTGGGCTATACAATAATCATCGTAAGCATATTCGATGGTACGGGTACCGGCCCTGTCGATACCGTAAGGAACATATCCCAACTGATTGTAAGCGATAAGTCCGCCCCTACCCTCTTTTTCCTCATTACCTCCCGGTGGCACCTCGGCATCCTTAAGCATAGCCTTGAGAGCCAGGTCATAGTCAATGCCTTTGACATTCTTCACGAAAGCGTCAGCAATAACGACTTCGGCATTCGAACCGCCCTGAGTGCGTCCGTTGTCATTACCGCTACGGGCATCGGGCAGAAATCCGTCGCGGCGATAGATGTTGAGCAACGAGTTAACAAGATCGGCAAGACGCTGTTCGTCGAGTATTGTGATGAGGGGCATCGACGTGCGATAAGTGTCCCACAGCGCATAATAGTCATCATAATAGGGAGTATCGGTCCATAACGGATTCTCACCGTTACGATCCACCGGCATCAGCATAGTATGATAAAGCCCGGTATAAAAGAGCCGTTTTCTGAAATCGTCGCCTTCGATCCTGATCCGCTTGAAGAGGTCGTCCCAGGCAGACAGCAGTTTCTGGTGTTGGGTATCAAAATCATCCTGACAGATATTCTCACGTGCCTTGACGATTCCGACGAACGATATTCCGATTCTGATGTTCACCTCTTCCGAATCAAACGATACGAGGGCTCCCACTTTATTACCCTTATCGGCTCTGTAAGCCTTGTCTGATATATGCTCGACGGAATCCTTCCTCCATGTTTTCTTTTCTTTGAAAGGAACATCCGACTGCAGACAGAAATATACGGTGTAAGCTCTTCCGTTGTTCCATCCGCCCCGGATACGGGTATAACCGCATATCTCGCGATCGGAAACGAGTTCCACCTCTGCCCCGACAAACTGCTGAGCCTCGCGGGCATCAGGAATGGGATTCTCACCAAGATAGAATCCGCAGTCCACCAGCAGATTGTTGTTTTCTCCTTTAGGGAAGGTGATACGAAACATCGACGACCGCATGCTAGTGGTTACCTCCGTCTGTATGTCATTTTCAAATACTGTCTTATAATATCCGATATTTATCGTCTCGCTCTTCCGTTTCTGTTCATGAACAGTGCCGGAGAGTTCTCCAATGAACGGCTGTATCAGGATATTGCCATACTTCTGTCCACCTCCTGTACCGCTGACATGCGTCTGTGAGAATCCCGTCACCACCTCTGGCATCGGCGCCCATCCGCTATTCGGTTTGCATGTACAGTCAGGCCCCGGTTTCACCATACCGAATGGCATCGACGGCCCGACGAATACACGTCCCAGTCCTTCGCTTCCGATCTTCGGATCGACATATCGTGCGAATGACGTTTCCTCCACTGATGATAATTCCGAAGCCAGTTGTGCATCAGCAGAAAGAAGTCTCGACAGAAAGAAAAGTGAAGTGACAAATATCCGTTTCATATACTTTATTAAAAGAAAGAACGGGGTGCAACCCCATACTGGAGAAGCATCCCGTTCTGTAGAATGAATGTATTAATAACCAGGATTCTGGCTCCAGTTGGTATTCTGATCGAGAATATCCTTGCTCAGAGGCCACAAGCGGTTTGTAGGACTGCTGGCATTAGCATTGAGGCTCTTGAATCCCCAGCTACGCTCGAAGTCGCCGAAGCGGATGAGGTCGTTTCTGCGCCAGTGCTCATCGAGGAACTCACGTCCGCGCTCGTCGAGGATATCCTGCAATGAAGGATTGCTGCTGATCGTCGGAGCGTTGACATAAGAACGGATCTGGTTGAACAGACTCATAGGAGTATCGCCGTTGGTGGCAGTACCGCCGCGTGTGATGGCCTCGCACTTCATCAGGAGGACATCAGCAAAACGGAAGATAGGCACGTCGTTGCTCATGTTACGGCTGTGAGCGTTCACTTCCTCTACATAGGGGAAGAACTTGATGGAGCGATAGCCCTGCTCCCATCCGCGGAGGTTCTTACCGGTATTGAGGTCACCATCCTGTGTCACGAGAGTGATATTCTTGAAGAAGTAAACGGAGTCGGTGTTGTTGTAGAGGTTCACTGTCGATGTGGGCTCGCCAGTTACGGCATCACGCTGGTAAACCAGAACAGAGTCAACACTCGGATCACCTACGATACAGTCGTTACGACGGTCGCCCTTCAGACAGAAGAGTTCTGCGAATTCCGGAGTGAGCACCATGTTGCCGCCTACAGAACCGGAGAGAGGTACTGAGTAGAAACCGTTGTTCTTCTGACCCTGACGCCATGTACGGAAACGAGAGTAAGTAAGACCGGTCTGTGTGATAGCGTCGAAAGGCATCACATAGATGAAGTCCTTGATCTTATAACTGTTGTTATACATGAACTTAGTCTTGTAGTCGTCGCTAAGATCGAAAAGTCCTGACTGGATAATCTCGTCGCATACGGCGATACAGTCGTTGAGTTTCTCATTTGCAGCGGTAGAAGACCATGCAGAGCTGGTGACATCCTGAGTATAAACCACCCAGTTGATATACAATTTAGCCAGCAGGGCATCACACATCCACTTGGTCGGTTTTCCATATGTAGAAGCATTAACCTCCTCGGAACATTTATCCTTGACAGCGAGAAGTTCCGACTCGATCCATCTTGCCACGTCAGCACGGTCGGATCTTTCTATTGCCTCGTCATCGTCGAGAAGATGGTCGATGATAGGAGTATCACCCCACTGGTCCATCAGCAGGAAGGTATAGAAAGCGCGGCAGGCTCTCAGAGGAGCGGCTGCATCGGCATCCTCACCACCGATCTCGTTGATTACGTTATTACAATTGGTGATACCGCTCTGAATATCTCCGTAAACACCGAGCTGGGCGGCACATGCCGACGGGTCGATGCTGTGGAGAGAGAAGTTGGCCATATCACGGTTGTTCAGATAGTCACCGGCGAAACTGATAGCAGTATACTCGTCGGAGTTACAAGAGTTACCTTCGTCGAAGCGTCGTCCGAGAGCGCCGCGGAAAGCGTAATAGGCAGTACTTGCCTTAGCCTCGATAGCGATCTCCGAGTTCGGATATTCTGTATATACAGACTTAACATCTACATCCAGGTCGGTGCAGCTTGTCATTGCAAGGAGCAAGGCGGATGGAACTATAAAATATTTAGCATTCATATTTGTATCTTTTTATTGTTAGAAAGTGATATCTACGCCAAGAATAAAGCTACGAGTACGAGGATACTGGCTGTTTCTCCAGTCGATACCGGGAGTGATACCTCCGAGGCTTACCTCGGGATCGATACCCTTATAACCAGTAATGGTGAAGACGTTGTTGCATGATGCATAGATCTTCAGGCTGCTGATATAGTCGGCGATATTTCCGAAGGTATAAGAGAGCGAGAGAGTAGCCAATCTGAAGTACGATCCGTTCTCAAGATAACGGTCTGAAGGAGCCTGAGCTCTGGTATCGGTGGCACGCTGCTCTGTAGCTACTTCCGCCAACATGTTCTTACCTGTGTTCATCAGGGTCACGTTGTTGTAGAAGTTGCGTGTGGCATTGTAGATCTTGTTACCGAACTGTCCGCGGAAGAATGCGTTGAGACTCCAGTTTTTATATGTAAGATTGTTGTTCCAGCCGAGAGTGAGAGTAGGCTGTGCGGAACCATGCTTGCGGCGGTCGGTATCATCGGGAGCGTCGGTTGTTCCAATCAGGTTGCCATCCTCGTCATAGTCGTTGAAGATAGACTTTCCTGTCTCGTCGTATCCTGCCCATTCCCAGAGATACCACTGGCCGATCGGGCTTCCTTCCATCACGCGCTGTACATTGGTGGTTGAATATCCGCCGACATCAGGATAACCCGTGTTGATATAATCTACAGAGTAAGTGTCGTTAGACAGTTTCTCAACTTTGTTCTTGTTGTGAGAAAGGTTGAGTGTTGTAGACCATGTGAAGTCTTTTGTCTGAACGGGCACAGCGTTCAATGTGAACTCGATACCCTTGTTGCTGATGTCACCCACATTGGCTGTCATCCATCCGTAGGGATAGCGGTTGGTACTTACGGCATAATTATAGATCAGGTCGCTTGTGCGCTTGTCATAGTACTCGATAGTACCGGAGAGACGTCCCTTTAGGAATGCGAAGTCGAGACCGATATTAAACATCGATGTTCGCTCCCACTTCAGATCGGGGTTGGCATTCTTGGTAGCTGCCAGAGTGCGATAGCTCTGTTCCGTGCCTGTTTCGGGATTTGTGTATACGAACCATCCTGAAGCGCCATAGGTCTGGCGTGCCGTGTAGGCGTCGAATCCGAGAGAGTTACCGCTGACACCGTAACCGACTCTGAATTTCAGGTCGCTGAAGAGGTTCTGATTCTTCATGAAGTCTTCGTCGATGATTCGCCATGCAGCGGAAACTGACGGGAAGGTACCCCAGCGATGGTTTGCTCCGAATGCAGAGGAACCGTCACGACGGAGTGTTGCCTGGAGCAGATATTTGCTCATGTAAGAGTAGTTGACACGTCCGTAGAACGAGATCATACGAAGGCTGGAGAGAGTACCGCTGATGATACCGTCGATATCCATGCTGTTAGCCATCGCGAGATTGTAGTAAGTCAGATCGTCGTTGTAGAAGTTGTATACGGTGAGTCCGAAACCATCGTTAGAGTCACCCTGCTCCCATGAATAACCGGCCATAAGTCCGATATGGTGAGCGTCGTCGGCGAGTGAGAGATTATAGTTGATATAAGTCTCCAACTGTTTGCGGATATTCTCGTATGTGCTTCTCTCAGCCTGTCCGTTACGTGAAGCCACGCTCGGGAGCTGTGTCTGGCTTGAGTTGTAGTTGCTGTAAATATACTGCTCGTCCTGGTAAGCGAGGTTCAGGTTCCAGTCGAGTCCCTTCAGGATGTGAAGAGTGGCGTTGGCAGTTCCCTGCAGTCTCTTCTCCTTGGTCTTGTACACGTCCTCGTTTACCATCGACAGCGGGTTGTAGTTCTGCGAGATGCTGGTGTTGCTGTACCATGTGCCGTCTTCATTCTTCACGGGAACGAGAGGCAGATAATAGTACATAGCGTCGAGTACGCTCTGTCCCGTACCGCCCGATGCACCATGACGACGGTCGGTAACACTTCCGTTAAGACTGAATGCAAGGTCGAGGTGATCCTTGAGTACTGATGTCTTCACGAAGGTACGAGCGGTAAGACGGTTCATATCGGTACCTTTCAGCACACCGTCTCTGTTCATATAGTTCACGGAAGCGCTGTATGATGATTTCTTGTTACCGCCGTTGATAGACACGTTGTGGTTGTGACTCAGACCTGTGCGGAGCACTTCATCCTGCCAGTTTGTGTCGTAAGGATTATTCACATCATAATAGTTGGAAAGATCCACGCCGTTGGAATTGGCGTAAGAGAGCAGTTCGCTCGATGTCATCATATCGAGGGTGTTGAGAGCCTTGTCGAAAGCCACATATCCGCGATAGCTGACATTGGAACGACCGTCTTTGTTACCTTTCTTTGTTGTCACGATAATCACACCGTTGGCGGCCTTACTACCGTAGATGGCTGTTGCGGAAGCATCACGGAGCACGTCGATACTCTCGATATCGTTAGGAGAAACGAGAGAAAGACTGGCACCGGGGATACCGTCGATAACATAGTACGGTTCCATTGCCGAACCCTCACGCAGAGAAGAAGCACCACGGAGAGAGATTGATGCTGAACCGTTCGGGTCGCTGGTATCAGAGATAACAAGACCGGGAACCTTACCCTGCAGCAACTGTGCCGGTTCGGTGTACACGCCGGTATTGAGGTCTTTGGCCTGCACCGTGGTGATAGACGATGTAACGTCCTTGCGGCGCATGGTACCATAACCGACAACGACAACCTCGTTGAGGGTGGTATTCTCCTCTTCGAGAACTACGTTTGAATTGTGTCCTGCTGTAATGGTCTTGGCAACATAACCGATGTAGGTAATCTTGAGCTGAGCTCCGTCCTTAACTGTCAAGGAATACTTACCATCCATGTCGGTGATAGTACCGTTTGATGTACCCACTTCTAATACACTTACGCCGATGAGAGGTTCTCCCTGAGCATCCTTAACGATACCCGAAGCCTTCTGCTGTGCGAAAGTAAGTGTACTAACGAGCAAGAAAAGGGCAACCGCCATTAGGCGTCGAGCCCCTAATTGAACTGTTTTTTGTACATTACACATAATTACGACTTTTTAGGTTATAAATAAAAATATTTCGTATGCAAATTTAGTTATTCTGCGTTTCAACCGTTTTAAGCACGGATGACAATCACATTACGTATCCTTTTTCCTCTCCACCGTAGTCGACACCTTCGTCGATGACGATGAGATTGTTTTTGACCACGCGTGGTACATTATCGTAGTAGATTCCGTATACCTTGTCTGTGGCGAAACCTTCACCCTTGCACGGTCGCTTGTCATAGACTCCGCCCTTATACTGTCCGAGACTCTTCAGACGGAGCGTCACATTATTAAAATATATATCCTTCACCTTATCTCTGGTATCACCACCAATGAAACAACCGTTTTCACTCGTAGCCGTGATATTATTGAAGTAAATACGGCTCACCTCGCCGCAACGGCCTTCGATCTGGCCTTTCGGGAAACGCCAGTTGGCATCCTTGTGATTGCCGTTGGCACGGGGATAGCTCGTGACATATATTGGTTCCGCCTTGCCCCACCATACATCCGACCACAGACGGCAGTCGAGAAGTATGTTGGAGAACACGACATCTGTCACCGTTCCCTCATCCCTGTTCTGGATACCGATACCGCGATTGCTTGCCGTAATGATGCAGTTGTCAATCATCACTCTTGCTATGGAGTCCATGTTCTCACTGCCGATCTTGATAGCACAACTGCGCGACGTCATCGTACAGTTGGTAACCACGATATCTGTACATGCTCCGTATTCTTCAAATTCGCGACGGTTTTTCAGACAGATGCAGTCATCGCCGCTAGTGATATGGCAGTTGCTGATTCTGACGTTACTCGAATGGTCGACATCAATACCGTCGCCATTCCTGATTTTCAGATTGTTAAGGAGATCGACACCCTCTATATTGGCATCATCACACCCGATGAGATGCACTGTCCAATAAGCACCGTTACGTATCGTGACATCTTTTATGAGAAGTTTCTTAACACCAATCAGAGTCAGCACATGCGGCCGGGGATCGAAAGTAGTGACAGGTTTTAGCTCGTAAGAATCATCGAGTTCAGCTCCCATGAAAGCGACGCCGTTACCATCGATTATACCCTGTCCTGTTATCGACAGATTCTCGATATCCTTGCAGTGGATCCACATCATACCCTCGCCCTCGTTTTTCCCGAAGGCGCTGAGATGGTAGATACTCTCATCAGGATTTGCTTTGAGCACCGCATTAGCCTCAATATGGAGATTGATGTTTGACTTGAGTTCCAGTGGACCTGCGATAAAAGTGCGACCCGACGGCAGTACGACCATACCGCCACCGCAGGAAGAACAATCATCGATTGCCTTCTGTATCGCGGGTGCATCATCCGTGGAACCGTCTCCTTTGGCTCCGTACGAAACGACGTCTACTGTATAAGCCTTGAGATCGACAAATGAATAGAGTAACAGGCATAAAACAGTAATTATTTTCTTTACCATCATATTCAAATAGTAGTTATTACGCTACAAAGATAGTAATAAAATCAATTACGGCAAAATTTTTGACATAAAAAATGGTGGGTAAAAAAGAAAAAAAATCAGCATGAAACAAAAAAGCCGCAATCGTTGTCAGATTGCAGCTTTTTTATATTTTCAGCTTACGTTTTATTTTACCTTTTCAACGATAGCCTTGAATGCATCAGGGTTGTTTACAGCGAGGTCTGCGAGGACCTTGCGGTTAATCTCGATGCCAGCCTTGTGCAGAGCACCCATAAGAGTAGAATAACTCATATTCTCCTGGCGAGCAGCAGCGTTGATACGCTGGATCCACAGTGCGCGGAAAGTGCGCTTTTTGTTCTTACGATCGCGATAAGCATAGGTAAGACCCTTCTCCCAGGTGTTCTTTGCTACTGTCCAAACATTCTTTCTTGCTCCGTAGTAACCACGGGTAAGTTTCAAAATTCTTTTGCGCTTCGCTCTTGAAGCTACATGATTCACTGATCTTGGCATAATTTTTTCCTTTTAAAATGTTCGACTTAAGATTTAACGTAGGCAGAGCAAATCGCGTACCTGCTTCATGTTTGAACGATCAACGATAGCCTGGTGTACCAGGTTGCGTTTCTGCTTTTTTGTTTTCTTAGTCAGAATGTGACTGTGGTAAGCATGATGTCTCTTGATCTTACCCGATCCGGTGAACGAGAATCTCTTCTTAGCACCAGAATTTGTCTTTACTTTTGGCATTTTTTTAATTTTTAAATTGTTATTTATTAATGTGCGGCGGCAACGTATATACCACGACGTTACGCACCTTATTCTTTGTCATCTTTTGTCAGTTTCTTGAGAATCTCTTCGCCACCTTTTATATTAGCGAACAATCCTCCGTTTGCCGGTTTCTCATCTTCAGCGGCATCTCCCGTGCTCTGCTTTCCGCCTTCCTTTGCCTCGGCCTCACGCTTCTCGCGATCCATCTTCTGCTGACTTTTCTTTGCCACGCCGGCCTTCTTCGGAGCCAATGTTATAAACATCTTCTTTCCCTCGAGTGCCGGAAGCTGCTCTACCTTTCCCAGTTCTTCGAGGTCGTTAGCGAATCTCAGAAGCAGCACTTCGCCCTGCTCTTTGAAAAGTATCGACCGTCCGCGGAAGAACACATACGCTCTCACTTTGTTACCCTCGGTGAGGAACTCCTGTGCGTGCTTCAGTTTGAACTGGTAGTCGTTCTCTCCTGTCTGCGGTCCGAAGCGAATCTCCTTGACTTCCACCTTGACTTGTTTGGCTTTCATCTCCTTCTGTCGCTTCTTCTGCTGGTACAAGAACTTCGAATAGTCGATGAGACGACATACCGGTGGGTTGGCATTAGGACTAATCTCCACAAGATCAACTCCCTCCTCACGCGCCATGTCCATTGCCTGACGGAAGGATACTACTGATGATCCGCTGTCACCGACGATGCGGACTTCTCGTGCACGAATCTGATCGTTAACACGATATTGGTTCTTCAAATTGTCGTTCTTCATCCAACTATTTTAAAAACGGCTGCAAAGTTACACATTTTTTGTCATTTCAGCAACTTCTTCGTTGATTTTTTTAATAAAATCATCGATTTTCATCGCTCCTTGGTCGCCCTGGCCCTGTTTTCTCACAGAAACGAGGCCTTCAGCCTGCTCTTTTTCACCGACAACGACCATGTAAGGAATGCGTTTCAGCTCATTGTCGCGGATCTTACGGCCGATCTTCTCGTTACGGTCGTCGATAGTGGCACGTACACCCTTGGCATCAAACTGCTTTGCCACCTCTTTGGCATAATCGACGAATTTCTCAGAGATCGGAAGGATAGCGACCTGGTCAGGAGTGAGCCAGAGGGGGAAGTGTCCTGCGGTATGTTCGATGAGCACGGCGGTGAATCTCTCCAGGCTGCCGAACGGAGCTCGGTGGATCATCACGGGAGTCTTCTTCGAGTTGTCCTCGTCAGTATATTCCAGTTTGAAGCGCTGCGGCAGATTATAGTCCACCTGGATGGTGCCCAGCTGCCAGCGGCGTCCGATAGCATCCTTCACCATGAAGTCGAGTTTGGGGCCGTAGAACGCAGCCTCACCGTATTCCACTTTCGCATTGAGTCCCTTCTCCTTACATGCGTCGATGATAGCCTGCTCCGACTCTGCCCAAACCTCATCGCTGCCGATGTATTTCTCCTTGTCGTTAGGATCACGGAGAGAGATCTGAGCCTCGAAATTCTCAAACTGGAAGGTTGAGAATACCGTGTGGATGATATCCATCACGCGGAGGAATTCATCCTTCACCTGGTTGGGACGGCAGAAGATATGAGCATCGTCCTGAGTGAACGAACGTACACGGGTAAGTCCGTGGAGCTCGCCGCTTTTCTCGTAACGGTATACGGTACCGAACTCAGCGATTCTAAGAGGCAGGTCTTTGTATGATCTTGGTTTCCAGGCGAACACCTCACAGTGGTGAGGGCAGTTCATCGGCTTGAGCATATATTCCTCATCCTCCTCGGGAGTATGGATAGGCTGGAACGAGTCTTTGCCATAGTGTGCATAGTGGCCGCTGGTCACATACAGGTTCTTGCTTCCGATATGAGGAGTGATAACCTCCTGATAGCCATATCTCTTCTGGATCTTACGAAGCATGTCCTGAAGACGGATGCGCAGTTCCGTTCCTTTCGGGAGCCAGATAGGAAGACCCTTGCCCACTCTCTCGGAGAACATGAACAATTCCATCTCCTTGCCGATCTTGCGATGGTCTCTCTTCTTCGCTTCCTCAAGCATCACGAGATACTCGTCGAGAAGTTTCTTCTTCGGGAAAGAGATACCGTAAACGCGGGTCATCTGCTCTCTCTTGGCGTCGCCTCTCCAGAAAGCACCTGCCACGGCTGTCAGTTTGATAGCCTTGATAGCACCGGTGCTAACGATATGCGGACCGCGGCAAAGATCGGTAAAGTTACCTTGCGTATATGTTGAGATGGTACCGTCTTCCAGGTCCTGCTCGATGTGTTCGCACTTATACTCCTGTCCGCACTCCTTGAAGAATTTCAAGGCGTCGGCTTTAGAGATATCCTTGCGCACCACCGGTTCATCCTTGCGGGCCAGTTCGAGCATCTTCTTTTCGATTTTCTCGAGGTCGCCCTCTTTGATCACGTCACCATCTTTGGGCATGACATCGTAGAAGAAACCGTTTTCGATCGCCGGTCCGAAACCGAACTGAATGCCGGGATAGAGTTCCTGTAATGCCTCTGCCAGCAGGTGTGCGCTGGTGTGCCAGAATGCATGCTTGCCCTCATCGTCGTCCCATTTGTAGAGAGCGATGCTGGCATCCTCGTTGATAGGACGGTTGAGTTCTACAGTCTCGCCGTTAACTCCGCAGGCGATAACCTCGCGCGCCAAGGCCGGTGAGATGCTCTCGGCGATTTGTTTTCCAGTGATTCCCTGTTCGAACTCCTTCACAGAGCCGTCGGGAAAAGTAATTTTTATCATATCTGTTTGTATTTTTTCAAATTTAGCCGCAAATTTACTACTTTTATTTCATATAACAACATTTTTTTTGAAAAATATCTCATTTTGAGTACTTTTTGAGCACGCTGTATGCATTATATAGCCCTAATTCGCCCGCTTTGCTCAAATCGCGGATTCCCTCTTCGCGATGACTGCTGTAAATTTTCACCAGTCCGCGGTTGAAATATGCCTCGGCAAGACGACGGTCGATTTCCACTGCTTTGTCGTAGTCAGCGATGGCTTTGCCGTACTGTTTCTGTCCGGCGTATACATTGCCACGGTTATAATAAAGATAAGCATTATTGGGATTCAGACGTATTGCCTCGGTGAAATCTCCGACAATACTTGCGTTCTTCAGCTCGTTGCCCAATCCTTCGTTGTTCTTGAATTCGTTGGCCATATATTTTACCACACCCCTCTGCCAGTATGCCAGCGACGATAGCGAGTCGATGTGCATATATGTATTAAGGTCGTCGAGGGCGTCGTCGTAATTCTGTATCACACAGTAGGCCACGGCCCTCTGAAGCAAAATGATACCGTTTTCCACATTGGTCTTCGACACGTCGACCCGGCCTGTCAATGAGTCGATGACATTGAAATATACGTTCGACGCTTTTGCGGTGAGTGCTTTCGGATTGCAGGTCACGAATATCTTCCGTGCCCCCCCGCTCTTTCTGTTAAGGTCGTCCACCTGCTGGTCGAAGGCATCGTAGGACTGTACTCCGTTGTCGTATTTAAGATATGACAACATATACATGGGCTGGTATTCCACATCGACTTTCCTGTCCTGCACCTTACCTCTGTATTCGTTCTTATATTCGTTTTTCAGTTTGTCGGCATCCTCGTCAGCGATAACCAACTGGTTATATTTCTCCAGATCCTCGTCGCTCTTCTTTCTGATCTTGTCGGCCGTGCCGCGCTTCCATCTCCGCTGTATACCGTTTCTTTTGTCGAGCTGGGCCTTGAGTATCTTGAATTCGTCAAGTTCAGCCTGTTTTGTCATACCGAGCCGCCGGTAACAGTTGGCCCTGTACTGCAGTCCTGTCCAGAAATTGGGGAATCTCTTCAATACCTTTGTGTAGTCTCTGATAGCTCCTCGGAGATTACCGGTCTGTTCGAGCAAAAGTGCTCTGTTGTACAATGCCATGATATTGTCCGGTTCGAGTCTGAGCACGAAGTCGAAATCGTCGATGGCTCTGTTGTCATCCCCGACTTCCTGCCGAAGCAGTCCGCGGTTGTAGTGTCCGATGAAATTATTGGGATCGAGATCGATGGCTTTGTCATAATCTGCCATCGCACCTCTCAGATTCTTAATCTTGTATCTCGCAAGAGCCCGGTTGATATAGTTGTTTACTACAAGCGGCTTATAATGTATCGCCTTCGAAAGTTCCTCGTCGGCCTGTTTCCACTCATGCATCGAAAGACTGAGATAAGATTTCATCGTCCATGCATCTCCGTCATAAGGATCGAGTTCAAGACACTTCGACAGAGAGTTTAGCGCTTTTACCGTATCTTTCTGCTGTAAAAGAACTTCCGTCTTGATAAAATACGCTTTGGCAAAGTCTTTCCAATGGGAGGATATCGTATCGAGTTCGAACAGAGCCGTGTCGTAGTCTTTCTTCTGGATGCGGCACAACACCCTGTTATACCACGCATCCCTGTTGTTTGGTTTTTCCTTCAGCGCTCTGGTATAATCGGTGATTGCACCGTCGTACTCTTTCAGATTGGCACGGCAGACGGCCCTCAGTTCGTATATATCTGTGACAAAGGGATTCCTGTCGAGAGCCTCCGAGCAGTCTTTCTCCGAACCGGAATAGTCCTCGAGATAGTATTTCGCGATAGCGCGGTAATACCAAGGGTCGTAGAGGTATGGCTT
>Ga0065709_1006008_pt1 | contig 23956 bp, 14 predicted proteins | sample Hoacrofraction14_2_FD_59096 | JGI IMG/M metagenome (GOLD analysis project Ga0065709, IMG submission 59096) | Hoatzin crop microbial communities from Cojedes, Venezuela, sample from fiber fraction 14 v1 | ecosystem: Host-associated > Birds > Digestive system > Esophagus > Crop | place: Venezuela...
GATAATGACCACCTCCTTATGGGAGGTATATTACTATATGCCCGGGACATTTTCCCTTTTGGTATATCAGGACATTATCGCTTGTGGCTTATAAAGTGATAGGGCATGTTGAAAAAACGGCTTGACGATTCGTTGCCATTGATATATATATATATTTTTTTGTTTTTTAAACACACCTTTTTGAAGGGAGGAGAGTACAGTGAAAATCAAGAAGAAATCTATGTTTGCGGTAATTCTTGCTATGATGATGTTAATTCTAGGGGCTGTGCCAGTAATGGCTGCAACTAGTTATCAATACCTTTCGCCGACATTTGGCGTTATGTCATATGCGAGACGCAATAAAATAGTCACTACGGTGAGCAGCAAAACGACAAAGAAAAATCAAAACAAAAGAAAGGTGGGAAGAATAAGTGTTTCATCCAATGGAACTACAGCCAGTGGAACTTTCAGTGTAAGTGAATCGGTTACTTATAGTCTGGCCGCTGGGGTACCGGTATCAATTATCCAGAAGGATTGCAATATAAGTGTTTCAAAGAGCACAACGGTATCTAAAGGAATGAGTCTTACTGCGTCTGCAAAGCTTAAAAAGGGTAAGAGCAAGACGGTATATGTGGCATATGATATAGTGACGATAAAGTACAAGCACGTCATTCAAACCCAACAACAGAATATATGGGGTAAATGGGTGAATGTAGGCAAGCCGACGGTTAAGTATACAATAAAAAAAATCAAGACACCAGTCTTGTTGTTTTAACCGATGGATGGTTCGCATTTATAGCTACGAGGGTGCCGCGATAGACATTGCGGCACCCCTTTTTTCAAAGACAGAAATTAAGCCACAGGCCGGATTTTCCTGAATTGACGGGGTATTTACTAACATCTCGTTGGTTTTGTGTATAAAAATAATACATACTCCCTGAAGATGTGGATTAATTGAGGATATTTTAAAATATTTTAAGCCATAGAAAACGAATATTGCCAGTCGGAGCGGGGCGGACTGGTAGGGACTCAAAACGTGGGGAAAATAAGCATTTTTTGGGGTAAGCGCGGCCCGCGGGCGGCGATGCTTGCTGTTGAAGCGTCTTTTGGCGGATGATAAAATCGTTGTCGGAGAATTAAAGAGGGCGGAAGTTCACGGAGGTTTTTATGATTACGGCGAATGAGTTGTATGAGGCGGCGAGGCAGCAGGGAAAGACGGACATTACGCTTGAGCAGGTAGAGGCGGCGATGGCCCGGGTAAAGGAGCTGACGCCCGAAGAGCTGCAGGCGCAGATGAAGAAGGACGGTCAGGAGATTTCCCTTGAGGCCGCGGCGGAAGGGCTTTCTAAGGTGCAGGGCTCGCTGGGAATGAGGCAGCTGAGCGAGAGCGACCTTGAGGACGTTCAAGGCGGAAGCTCGCTTTCGAGGATGAACGCCGTCACGGCGGCGATGAAGCTCATCGACTTCCTGATGCCTTATATCACGGAAAAGGTCGGCGGGATATTCGGATCTGACAGCAAGGAGTAAGCGGCAAGGCGGGGAGGTTTTCGATGGACAGGTTCCGGCTGTGGAAGCAGGGGACAAGGACGATAAGGAAGGAGCTGATGTGGCTTCTTCTTATTACTATGGTCCTCACGCTCGCCGCGGTCGGCGCATTGGTCGGGATAGGGCTTTTCCGTCTGCAGGGGATCCTTTCGAAGGAGAACGCCGAGTACGCGGAGCGGCAGGCGAGCACCTTCAATGAAGAGCGGGTCGAGGCCGAGCGAAGCTACTACGGGACGGTCGGCACGCTGATTCTGAACATGCTTGAGCATTCGATGGACGACGCCGAGTGGGGTTTAGGGAACATCGCAAAAGGCGGAGCCATAGACTATTCAGGCGCAGACCCGGAGGGAATCATTTTCTGGGAAGAAGGGAAGCTGGAGCAGGACGGCGCCTATTACAAGTTCGACGATTCCTTCGCCGACGATACCGCTTCGGATACCGCGAAGGCGGGCATCGCCGCGATTCGGGAGCGGTTCGCGGCCGCGCTCGATTCGCTTTCGGAGACGGAGCTCGTGTATTTCGTGTCCTCCGACGGGCTTGTCGTTAAAGCCGCGCGGTCCGAGGCGGAACTTGAGGGCGACGACGGCGACTTAAGGCAGAGCGAGTGGTACGCGAAGGCTTTTGGGAGCAGCGACCCCGTTTGGACCGCGGACCAGGATCCGACGGAGGGCAGCCTCTGCGCCGCGGAGTCCGTGTACGACAAGGACAATGAGCTGATAGGCGTCGCGGCGGTCAAAATTTCCAAGGAAGGTCTCTTTAATTCGATCATTAGCGGCGATGCCGGCGATCTGGAAAATGAAGAGGCAGAAGAGGACACTGACGAGGCCGGCGATTCGGCGGCTGAAGGCACGGCGGCTGCTCAGGCGGATGAAGAGGCAGGAGCCGCGGCGGCAGGCGATGCCGCGCCCGACGCATCGGAAGTCCGGCGGGCGGACGAAGAAACCGGAACCTCGGCGGAAAGCGGCGCCGCAGTAGAAGGTGCGGACGGATCGCAGGCCGGCGAAGGAAAAGCTGGACAGGAGCAGACGGAAAGCGATGCCGCAGGCGAGGCATCGGAAACTCAGCAGGCGGACGAGGAAACAGGCGGCGACGCGTATGACGCCGGCACGGTCCTCGCTCTGGTTTCAGACAAAAAGGAACTCATTTACAGCACGGGCGCCGCCAGCTACGAAAAGCTCTTCGGGGACGCCGATGTCATCGAGGAGGCGGCTTGGTACTCGGACATGGGGATATTCGACACCTCGGAAAGCACGGTCTACCTGAAGCGGTTTTCGGGTGACGGCGGCTGGTGCTTCTGCCTGTCGGTGTCGGAGAAGCTGTTCGACGAAATCGTTAACGCGAGGGCGGCCGAGGCAGAGGAGCAGATCGAAGAGGCAAGGGGCGAAATCCTCAGCATTTTCAAAAAATACCTGCTCTTGGGAGCCGCCATAGCGGCGCTTCTAGTGATAGTCGCGGCCGTGGCTTCGTCGGTCATTGCCGAGCGGTTCACGCTGTCGATAAGGTCGCTCGCGACCCAGGTGAAGCGCATGGGCAGCGGCGATTTCGAAGGCAAGGTCGAGGTGCTCGCGAGGAACGAGATCGGCCAGCTCGCCGAGGATTTCAACGGGATGCAGGACGAGCTGAAGCACTACATGGACAACCTGCAGGCGGTGACGGCCGAGAAGGAGAGGACGGAGACGGAGCTCGCAGTGGCCGCGCAGATCCAGCAGGACATGCTGCCGCAGAGCTTCCCCGCCTTCCCGGAAGAGAAAAATATAGATATCTACGCGTCCATGACTCCCGCCAAGGAGGTCGGCGGCGACTTCTACGACTTCTACCGCATCGACAAAAGGCACATCGCGCTCGTGATCGGCGACGTGTCGGGCAAGGGGATGCCCGCCGCGCTCTTCATGGCGATTTCGCGCGTCCTCATAAAAATGCAGGCTCTTTCGGGCGGCTCTCCCGCCGAAATCCTCGCCGAGGCGAACGAGAGGCTCTGCGGGGAGAACAGCGACGAGATGTTCGTCACTGTCTGGCTGGGTATCGTCGATACCGAAACCGGCGAGGTCACGGCGGCGAACGCCGGCCACGAGTATCCGATAATCCGCGACGCGGCCGGCAAGTACAGCCTCATGAAGGACCGGCACGGCTTCGTGCTCGGCGGCATGGAGGGGATGCGGTACAAGGACTATTCGTTCAGGCTGGAGCCGGGCGGCGCGCTCGTCGTGTACACCGACGGAGTGGCCGAGGCGAACAACGAGGCCGGGGAGCTTTTCGGCACGGAGCGGATGCTTGGGGCGCTTAATTCAAATGAATGCGGCACCGCTAAGGAAATGGTTGAATCCCTCAAAGAAGCCGCGGAAGCGTTCGCGCAAGGCGCGCCGCAGTTCGACGACATGACGCTGATGGCCTTGAAGTTCGACGGCAGGGAGTGAAGCGCAAGTCTCAGGCGGCGAATGACAAGATACGCGTTTACGAGAAAAGAGGAACGGCTCCGCGCCGCTCCTCTTTCTAGTTGATCAGACTTTATGGAATTTATTTTCAAAGCTTCTCGCCGGTCAAGAGCTCGTAGGCCTCGAGGTACTTTGCGATCGTCTTGTCGATGACGTCCTGCGGGAGGTCGTAGCCGCAGTCGGGGTTCGCCTTGAGGTAGTCGCGGACGAACTGCTTGTCGAAGGACGGCTGGCCGTGGCCTTCTTCGTAGCCTTCAAGCGGCCAGAAGCGCGAGGAGTCGGGGGTGAGCATCTCGTCGGCGAGGACGACGCGGCCGTCCTCGTCAAGGCCGAACTCGAACTTCGTGTCGGCGATGATGATGCCGCGCGAGAGCGCGTAGTCGGCGCACTTCTTGTAGAGTGCGATGGTGCAGTCGCGGATCGCGGCGGCGTACTCTTCGCCGTGGCCGGGGAAGTCGCGCTCAAGGACTTCGACGCTGCGCTCGTAGCTGATATTTTCATCGTGGTCGCCGATCTCGGCCTTCGTGCTGGGCGTGTAGATCGGCTCGGGGAGGCGGCCGCACTCCTTAAGGCCTTCGGGGAGCTTGATGCCGCAGACGGTGCCGTTTTCGCAGTAGCTGGCCCAGCCCGAGCCCGTGATGTAGCCGCGGACGATGCACTCGATCGGGAGCATCGTGAGCTTTTTGCAGAGCATGCTGCGTCCCTCGAAGCGTTCGGTGCGGAAGAATTCCGGCATGTCGGCGGTGTCGCAGCTGATCATGTGGTTTGGAAGGATGTCCTTCGTGAGGTCGAACCAGAAGCGCGAAATCTGCGTGAGGACGACGCCCTTCTTGTCGATTTTGTTCTTTAGGATAACGTCGAACGCGGAAATGCGGTCGGTGGCGACCATGACGAGCGCGTCGCCTATGTCATAAATCTCGCGGACTTTTCCTTCTTTGACCGGAGTCAGTTCATTCATAGGAAGCTCCTTTCGGTGCAGTCATGCGCAACGCCTATACAGTAGTACATGACGGCGGAATTTTCAAGGCGGCGAACGCAAGCTTGTTTCGGTAAATGAAAGCGGATATAATCGTACAGACAGTATGCGGCGCGGCAAAAAGCATGTGCGCCGCAGTGGTTGGCTTCGGAATTAAGGAGCGCGAGATGGCAGACAAACCTAAGTACTATATAACGACGGCTATCGCCTATACGTCGGGCAAGCCGCACATCGGCAACACTTATGAAATCATCCTGGCGGACGCGATCGCGAGGTACAAGAGGTTCGAGGGATACGACGTATTCTTCCAGACCGGCACGGACGAGCACGGCCAGAAAATCGAGGAAAAGGCGAAGGCCGCGGGCAAGACCCCGAAGGAATTCGTCGACGGGACCGCGGGCGAAGTGCGCCGCATCTGGGACTTCATGAATACGTCCTACGACAAGTTCATAAGGACGACCGACGCCGACCACGAGCGCCAGGTCCAGAAGATCTTCAGGAAGCTCCATGAAAAGGGCGACATCTACAAGGGCGAGTACAAGGGAATGTACTGCACGGAGTGCGAGTCCTTCTACACGGAGTCGCAGCTGAAGGACGGCAAGTGCCCGCTCGACGGCTGCGAGGTGCATCCAGCCGCCGAAGAAGCGTATTTCTTTAAAATGAGCAAGTACGCGCCGCGCCTCATCGACTACATCAACACGCACCCCGAGTTCATCCAGCCCGTGTCGAGGAAGAACGAAATGATGAACAACTTCCTCCTGCCAGGGCTTGAAGACCTGTGCGTGTCGAGGACGTCGTTCTCGTGGGGCGTTCCGGTCGATTTCGACCCGAAGCACGTCGTATACGTCTGGCTTGACGCGCTCGTCAACTACATTACGGGCATCGGCTACGACGCGGACGGCGATTCGACGGAGCAGTTCAAAAAGCTCTGGCCGGCCGACCTGCACCTGATCGGGAAGGACATCATCCGCTTCCATACCATTTACTGGCCGATCTTCCTCATGGCTCTCGACCTTCCGCTGCCCAAGCAGGTCTTCGGGCATCCGTGGCTCCTTCAGGCGAGCCCGAAGGAGGGCGAAGAGGGCATGAAGATGTCGAAGTCACGCGGCAACGTCCTCTATGCGGACGAGCTCGCGGACATCTTCGGCGTAGACGCGGTCAGGTACTTCTGCCTGCACGAAATGCCCTTTGAAAATGACGGCGTCATTTCGTGGGACCTCATGCTCGAACGCTTCAATTCCGATCTGGCCAACACGCTCGGCAACCTAGTCAACCGCACGGTTTCCATGAGCAACAAGTATTTCGGCGGCCTGGTCGAAAAGACGGGCGCCGCGGATGCGGACGGAATCGACGCCTCGCTCGCCGCTTTCCGCGAGGGGACGGCGGGGCGCGTCGCCGCGAAGATGGAGCACCTGCGCGTAGCCGACGCCATAACCGAAATATTCGCGCTCTTTAAGAGGAGCAACAAATACATCGACGAGACGGAGCCGTGGAAGCTCGCCAAGGACGAGGCCGCGAAGCCGCGCCTTGCCGAAGTCCTCTACAACCTCATGGACAGCATCGCGACGGGCGCGAGCCTGCTCGCCCCGTTCATGCCCGAGACGGCGGAGAAGATCTTCGCGCAGATCGGCTGCGCCGCGCTTCCCGCCGATGCGCTCGAAAAGAGCGGCAACTATCCTTCGGGAACCGTCGTTACGAAAGAGCCGGCGATCCTCTTCGCACGCATGAAGATGGAGGACCTTGAGCCGCGCATCGCCGCGATCGCCGAGAGGCAGACGGCAGCGGCCGCGGCCTCCGCGAAGGCGGAAGAAAAAGCTGAAACCTCTTCTGAAAATGAAAAGGCGGACGCGCCGGCCGTGGAGCACAAAGATACCTGCACCTTTGACGATTTCATGAAGTGCGAGTTCCGCGTCGGGACGATCATTTCCTGCGAAGCCGTCAAATCTTCTAAGAAGCTTCTGTGCTCGCAGGTCGAAATCGCTCCGGGCGAGGTCGTTCAGATCTGCTCAGGGCTCCGCCCGCAGTACACGCCCGAGATGATGGTCGGCCGCAAGGTCATGGCGATAGTCAACCTCGCGCCGCGAAAGATGGCAGGGCTGATGTCGCAGGGCATGCTGCTTTGCGCGGAAGGGCCTGACGGCAAGCTCTCGCTCATGCAGCCGGACGACGGCAATATGCCGAGCGGCAGCGAGATCTGCTGATTCTGCTGGAACGAATGAGGGAAGCGGCGCACGAGGCCGTGACCTTGACAATTGCGATGGACGAAACGGGGCGGAGACGCCGCCTGCGGTCCGTGAGCGTAGAACGCCGCTTCGTGCCGGCGGCATGCGGCCGGCGCAGACCGGAGCGGAACGGGGACAGCCGAATGCGGAAGTCCGCTTTTACGCGATAAGAGAGCAGCCTTGCCTCAGGCAAGGGACAGGGGCTGCTCGGGCACCGGGGACTGCAACCGCTGAAGAATGATTGCGGGGCGGGGCCTAATCCCTGTGGATTTCGCGAATAATCATGAAGCGAAAGCACTTCTGCACGTTTTGACGGAATGCGGCGAGACGTACAGAGAATGTGAGCTTTACAAACGTGAAGGGGAATTGTGGTGCAAGCCGCGCGGGGAGCGCGGCGGCCTTAAAGGCCAAGGAGAAGAAATGAAGAAGTTAAGGGGCATTGCGGCAGTTTCCGCTCTTTTGATCGCGGCAGCGTCAATTTCGGGCTGCGGCGGCGGCTCTAAGTCGGGCGACGCGTCCGTCGGGGCGACTCTCATCGGGAACGCGCAGGCGACGGACAGCACGAGCACTGCGGCGGCCGCCGAAGGCACGCCGGTCTACGCGAAGGTCGAAGTCAACGTCAGGAAGCAGCCGGATACGTCCGCTGAGATCCTCGGCGTCCTGCAGGCCGGCGAGTCCGTGACGCGCACCGCCGCGGGTAGTGCCTGGTGGCAGGTGTCCTACAACGGCCAGACCGGCTACGTCGCCGCCGAATTCATGACTGAGAACCAGGGCGAGACGGGCCAGCCCGTAAGCGCGCCCGCGGCAGAGAGCGAAGCCGCCGTCTCGGAGGCGGGGACGGGATTCGGCCGTCAGCACGACCAGCGAGATCATAGAGCGCTCCACCGACTACACGCCGTACATGAGCTGGGACCTTTCGTCGCTTTCGACCGACGCGGTGCCTTTCGGCTACGCGGCGGAGTACGACGAGCGCAACGTCCCGACCGGCGCTAACTATTACGAGCACCTCTGGGGGCAGTTCAACGTCGATTACATCGGGGATACGTCGCAGAACGTCATTTACCTGACTATGGACGAGGGATATGCCAACACCAATACCGAGTCGATCCTCGCGACGCTCAAGGAGAAGAACGTCAAGGCGGTCTTCTTCGTGACCTGGGATTTCGTAACNGGCCGTCCGGACCTCGTGCAGCAGATGATCGACGAGGGGCACATAATCGGCAACCACACCGTNTCGCACAAGAAGATGGATACCCTGAGCATCGAGGAGCAGACCAAGGAGGTCATGGACCTTCAGAACTACGTCAAGGAGAACTTCAACTATGAGATGAAGCTCTTCCGCTATCCGCAGGGCGAGTTCTCGGAACAGTCGCTCGGACTCGTCAACAACCTCGGGTTTAAGGCCTGCTTCTGGTCCTACGCCTACAACGACTTCTCCGACGAGGAGATGCCGGTCGAAGAGGCGCTGCCGAAGGCCCTGAACGCGGTGCATCCGGGAGCCATTTACCTGCTCCACGCGCGCTCGAACACCAATACCGCCATGCTCGGCGACTTCATCGACGGCTGCCGTGAGCGCGGCTTCGAGTTCGGCGAGTACGACCTGAGGTCCAACTGAGGAAGATGCGGGATTATGCGGAAAATGATATTCGACAGCCACGCCCACTACGACGACGAGGCCTTTGACGGCGACCGCGCCGCCCTCCTCGCCGCCCTGAAGGACGAGGGCGTGGGGTACGTCATCGACGTGGGCGCCTCGGCGGAGAGCCTGCCGAAGGTGATGGAGCTCGCAAGGGAATACAGCTTCGTGTACGCGGCTTTGGGCATACACCCGGAAGAGATAGGCGGCCTCAGCGAGGAAGTATTTTCGGAAATAGAAGCCGGGCTCGATGACCCGAAGGCGGCCGCGGTCGGCGAGATCGGGCTCGACTACCACAGGGACGAGGTGCCGAGGGACTTGCAGAAGGAGGCCTTCAGGCGGCAGGCGATGCTCGCGATCGAGCGCGGGCTTCCGATAATCGTCCACTCGCGCGACGCGGCGGCCGACACGCAGGAAATCCTCGATGAGCTCTACGGCGCGGGCGGCCCCGGCGCCGGGCTTGAAAATAAAGGCGTGATGCACTGCTATTCATACTCTGCGGAGATGGCGCGGCACTACACCGAAAAGCTCGGCTTCTATATCGGTATAGGCGGCGTGCTTACCTTCAAGAACGCAAAGAAGCTCAAGGAGGCCGCAGCGGCGGTAAGCCTCGACAGGATACTCCTGGAGACGGACTGCCCCTACCTCGCACCCGAACCGCACAGGGGGACGAGGAACTATTCCGGGTACATAAAGTACGTCGCGGCCGTCCTCGCGCAGATAAAGGGCGTGTCCGAAGAAGAAGTGATAGAAAAGACCTGCGCCAACGCGATGAAGCTTTTCGGAATCGAAGGAGAGCTTTGAGCGGCAGGGGCGCGTGCGCAGCTCAAAGAAAGGAAACGCGATGCTCGACACAGCAGTGCTGATACCTTGCTACAACGAGTCGAAGACGATCGCCAAGGTCATCGCCGATTTTAAAAAAGCGATGCCGGAGGCCGTCATTTTCGTGTACGACAACAATTCGACGGACGACACCGCGGCGATAGCCGAGGCGGCGGGAGCCGTCGTGCGCCGCGAGCGCCACCAGGGCAAGGGCAACGTCATAAGGCGCATGTTCAGGGAAATCGACGCCAAGGCCTACATCATGGTGGACGGCGACGACACCTACCCGGCCGAGGCCGCTCCCGAGATGGCCGCGCTCGTAAAAGACGGCGACGCCGACATGGTGGTCGGCGACAGGCTTTCCTCGACCTACTACACCGAGAACAAGCGCCGTTTCCACAACTTCGGCAACGACCTCGTCAGGAAGAGCATCAACCACCTCTTTAAGAGCGACATCAAGGATATCATGACGGGCTACCGCGCCTTCAGCTACGCCTTCGTCAAGACCTTCCCCGTGCTCTCGGGCGGCTTTGAAATCGAGACGGAGATGACGATCCACGCCGTGGACAAGAACATGCAGGTCGACAACGTGGTCATCGACTACCGCGACCGCCCGGAGGGCAGCGAGTCGAAGCTCAACACGGTCTCCGACGGCATAAAGGTCCTCTTCACTATCGTGAAAATGTTCAGGAACTACCGCCCGATGTATTTCTACGGGATCCTCGCGGGCATCCTGCTCGCGGTCGCGGCGGTGCTCGACATCCCGATCCTCGTGACCTACGCGCAGACGGGCCTCGTGCCGCGCTTCCCGACCCTGATCGTAAGCGGATTCATAGCGCTGGCCGCCCTCTTGTCGATATTCGCGGGGATGATCCTCATGACCTTGTCCTCCCGCGACCGTCAGGCCTTCGAGTTCAGGCTTCAGGTGGTCGACGCCCTGAGAAAAGAGAAGGAGAAGAATTAAAAAAATCCGCAGCCTTGGGCTGCGGTTTTTTTGAGGGACAGTGAGCCGTGCGGCCGTCGTGCCTGCACGAACGGACATCCGGTGAAAAGGGCACAAGGGCCCTGGACGTACAGTGGGCGTCCGTATAGCGCCTGCCGAAGTGGAGCGGTTTCCCGCTTGATCGAGCGGGGCATCGCGGTGAACGCCACGGTTCCCCGGCCGCAGGGCAGCGGCGGTTTCCCGCCTGCCCGATGGGGAGAGCTCTCAAGGCCGCCTCAGGCGGTCTTTCTTTTTACCCTTCTGTAGCGCATGTAGCGGTGGAGGAGACAGCCTGCCAGGAAGAGTCCGAGGAAGATCGTGCCCGCCTCGAGGGCGTATGCCGACGAGCCGTAGCTGTAGCCGGCGCAGGTCTCGACGTTGCGGCCGAGCCAGCGGCCGAAGAGGAGCACCGCGTAGATGTTGACGAAGGCCGAGGCCGACATTCCGACGCCGATGAGGTAGATGTCGAAGACCGCGCGCGTCTTGAAGGGCGTGACCTTCCTCATTATCCAGAGCACCGTGATGGCGATGTAGGCGGCGATCGCGATGAAGCGCGTTACCATAAGGATGACGCGGTAGATGGCCACGATCACGAACCAGGTGTTGGCCGTGCGGTGGACCTGCGCGAAGAGGTTGTCGTTGACGAAGACCGAGTATTCATCGGCACCGGCTTCTGCGAGCTGCGCGTCCGTGCGCGGCAGCGGCTGGCCGATGACAGCCTCCCAGCGCCTAAGGCCGGCGTCGGAGGCGTCGATGTCGTACTGCAGGTTGTCCTCAAGGTCGACCGTGCAGAGCTGGCACTTGGTTATGCGCCAGAAGACGCCGAGCGAAAGCTTAAAGGCTTCTTTGAAGTCGGAGATGTGGAAGACGCCGGTCTGCGAGGAAAGGTAGAGACCCTCTTTCTTTCGGAGCTTTCCGGTCTTGAAGCCTTCTTCGAGCTCGTCGCAGACTTTGCCGAAGAATTCGTTGGTCTCCTTGCCGTCGACGTAGTGCCCGTCCGCCTGGGCCGCGTCGCGGATCGCCCAGGCGTTGATGTCGCCGGGGAGGTCGTTGGTCTGAGTCGAGTTCGCCCAGGCGTTTAAGTACATGTCGAGGGATTCGAGGGAGTTAAGGGTTTCGCTTGCCTGGCGCGCGTAGGCGAGAGTCGTCCGAGTGCACCAGATGTCGGGGTCGCGGACGTCGTCCTCGATCTTATAGAGGAGGGACATCATGCGGGCGAAATTCGTGTGCGAGCGGTCGTTCTCTGCGAATACGCCGAAGTGGGCATAGTTGATCGAAGAGATGGCTATGTTCTCGAGGAGTATCCCTGAAATCGGGAGGAGCGCGCTTAGAAGCACGGGGGCGAAGCGGCGAATGAAAGCCTTAGCGCCGATCTTGCCCGAGGCCGGGGAAGCTTCCTTGGACTTTTTATTTTCCGACTTTCGTTCGCGGCGGAAGGACGCGAGGGTCCGAAGGAGGTCGCCGACGAAGAGGAGGAGCGTCACGCAGGCTATCAGCGGCAGCAGCCAGATGTGGTCCTCGCGCATGCTCCAGAACACCGCGACCGAGAACATCGCGCCGATGCCCCAGATTATGCGGGAGCGCAGGCGTTCGAGCCGCCTTATGTACAGGCCGGCGATGCAGCCGATGGCCAGGAGCGCGGCCTGCGGGGTCGCCGCGAGGCGGTAGATCCGGTAGGCCGAGGAGTAGTGCGAGGGCACGAAAAGCATCGCGGTGTAGAGGGCCGCGAGCACAGTCGAATTCTTGATGACGGGCCGCAGCGCGAGGCAGAAGACCGCGCACGCGAGGATCGTGAAGAGCGCGATCCCGACTCCGTAGGATATGTTGAGCTTCTTGCAGAGAGCGAGGAACATCGGATAGCCCGGGTTCTTCGCCATCGCGAGGTTGTTGTAGGATTCAGAAGTCCAGTGCCCGCCGATGATCGAGGCGGCGGTGTTGATGGTCAGCTTGTCGTCGTGGGTCGTGTCCGTGCGGATCTGCCAGAACGCGCCCGCGTAGAGCCAGACGCGGAAAAGCGAGACCGCGAGCAGGAAAATGTCGAGCGTGACCTGGTAGACGCGCGTTTCGTGCTGGCGGTTTTCTAGGAGCTTGAAAGTATCCATTTATCCCTCCTGGTGAATCGATGCGGCGCGCAAAACACGCACCGTCAACAGTATACATTTTAAAAATGATAATTTAAAGGAAGACTTGCCTATAAGCTTGCGTCCGTTTGGGATATATTACACAATTCAGATATTGTAACGGTTCTTTTCATTTACAGGCACAGGCATTTTGAACTATAATGCCGTGTGAGGGACGGCTGAATTTGTGCGCTTTTTCGGCGGGCCGTGCCAAGGATCCAGGCGTCGGCTCGGACGCTGGGAAGGGGATAAATATGGCAAACGAATACGTATTCACAGACTTGGACCAGTACCTCTTCGGCCAGGGAACTCACTACAACCTCTATGACAAGCTTGGTGCGCACCCGACCAATATCGACGGGGTCGAGGGGACGTACTTCGCGGTCTGGGCTCCGAATGCGCGCAGGGTGTCGGTCGTCGGCGACTTCAACGGCTGGAACACGGAAGCGCACGTCATGAACTGCTACAACCAGGTCGGAGTGTGGCAGATATTCATCGCCGGGGTCATGCCCAACACGCTCTATAAGTTCTTTATTATAGGCTACAACGGAGAGCACCTCTATAAGTCCGATCCCTTCGCGACGCACGCTGAGCTGCGCCCGGGGACGGCCTCGATCGTCTCCGACCTTAGGAACCTTCCGTGGACGGACGGCGACTGGATGGAGAAGCGCCGCAAGTTCGACGTCGACAAGGATCCGATGGTCATTTACGAGTGCCACATCGGTTCCTGGATGAAGCATCCCGAGTGCGACGGCTACGTGAACGGCTTTTATACCTACAGGGAGTTCGCGGAGCGCTGCGCGGAGTACCTGCTCGACATGGGCTACACCCACATCGAGCTGATCGGAATCGCGGAGCATCCCTTCGACGGCAGCTGGGGCTACCAGGTGACGGGATATTACGCGCCGACGAGCCGCTACGGCACGGCGGAAGACTTCCAGTACATGGTCAACTATTTCCACAACAAGGGCATCGGCGTTATCCTCGACTGGGTGCCGGCGCACTTTCCGAAGGACGACTCGGGCCTTGCGAACTTCGACGGCACCGCGCTCTATGAGCACGCCGACCCGAGGCAGGGCGAACATCCCGAGTGGGGCACGAAGATATTCAACTACGGGCGCCTTGAGGTCAAGAACTTCCTCATCGCCAACGCGCTCTACTGGGTGGAGAAGTTCCACTGCGACGGCCTGCGCGTCGACGCGGTCGCCTCGATGCTCTACCTCGACTACGGCAAGAAGGACGGGCAGTGGGTCGCGAACAAGTACGGCGACAACAAGAACCTCGAAGCTATCGAGTTCTTCAAGCACCTCAACACCCTTCTTCCGGGAAGGAATCCCGGCGCGGTCATGATCGCCGAAGAGTCGACGGCCTGGCCGAAGGTCACGGGCGACGTCGAAAAGGACGACGGCCTCGGCTTCACGCTGAAGTGGAACATGGGCTGGATGAACGACTTCCTCGAGTACATGAAGCTCGACCCGTACTTCAGGAAGGGCAACCACTACAAGATGACCTTCTCGACCTCCTACGCGTGGAGCGAGCGGTACGTGCTCGTCCTCTCGCACGACGAGGTCGTCCACCTGAAGTGCTCGATGTGGTCGAAGATGCCCGGCATCTACGAGGACAAGTTCCACAACCTCCGCGCGGGCTACACCTACATGCTCGGCCACCCCGGCAAGAAGCTCCTCTTCATGGGCCAGGAGTTCGGCCAGCAGCGCGAGTGGTCCGAGGAGAGGGAGCTCGACTGGTACCTGCTCGGAACGGACCTCAACAGGCAGCTGAAGGACTACGTCCGCGCGCTGTGGCATATGTACAGCGAATACCCCGCGCTCTACGCGACGGATTACGACGCCGACGGCTTCGAATGGGTAAATGCAGATGACATGGACAGGAGCATTTACAGCTTCCTGAGGAAGTCGAAGGACGGCAAGAAGAACCTGCTCTTCGTCATCAACATGACCCCGATGGCGCGTCCGGACTACCGCGTGGGCGTCCCCGCCAAGACGACCTACAAGCTGATCCTCAACTCGATGGATCCCGCTTTCGGCGGACTGCCCGAGCACGCCCGCACGCAGACCACCTACAAGGCGGAGGAAGGCTTCTGCGACCGCTTCGACTACAACATTCCTTATGACCTCCCGCCCTACGGCTGCGCGGTGTTCGAGTACTCGACGCCGAAGCGCACGGAGCGCGCAGGCACTCCGTCGAAGGAGAAGAGGGAGAAAAAGGAGAAGGAAAAGAAGGAGAAGAAGGCCGAGGCTAAGGCCGAAGGCTGAGATCCGGTACAATTTAAGGAGCGCCGGCCGCTGGCCGGCGCTCTTTTGCGCGTCAGCCCCGGGCTATGCCGCGAAATCATTGGCGGACTGCCGTGCTTGTGCGGTCGGTGCAAAGAGGCTAAAATAGTGCATGTTCACGGGATGGAAGGACGGGAATCATCGGGGCATGACATGAAGGCGAATTACCACACCCATACTTTCAGGTGCCGCCACGCCTATGGCAGCGAGCGGGAGTACGTAGAGAACGCGATAGCGGGCGGGATCAAGACGCTGGGCTTTTCAGACCACGCGCCGTATTTATTTTCAACCGGATACTACTCGGATATGCGGATGCGTCCGGAGGAGACGGAGGGCTACGTCGACACCGTGCTCGCGTTGAAGAAGGAGTACGCCGCGGACATCGACATCAGGCTGGGGCTTGAGATGGAGTACTATCCGGCGCATTTCGTCAAGACCGTGGAGTTCCTTTCGCAGTACCCGTTCGAGTATGCCATCCTCGGGCAGCACGCACTCGGAAATGAAGCGGGCGAACACTGGACGGGAACGCCGACGGCGGACGGACATCTTATGCGCCGCTATGCCAACCAGGTAATCGAGGCGCTTTACGTCGGAAAATGGCTCTATATCGCGCATCCTGATATAATGAACTTCACGGGCAGCGCGGAGGAGTACGAAGCGCAGATGGAGCGGGTGTGCCTGGCCGCGAAGGAGCACGGCGTGCCTCTTGAGTGCAACCTTCTGGGGCTCTGGTCGGGGAGGAATTATCCGAACAGGGCTTTTTGGAAGATCGCGGGGAAAGTGGGCAACCGGACGGTGCTCGGCTGCGACGCGCACACGCCCGACAAGGTCTGCCAGCCGGCCGAGGAGGCGCGGGCCTGCGGGCTCCTGATGGAGTGCGGCTGCGCGTTCCCGGAGGACGGGCTTGACTTAGGCGCCGATAAAACCTTCGGGCTGAGGTGAAGGCGCTGAGCCGGCTTTAAGGCTCGTGGACTGCGGACGGTTCGAATCCGTGCTGTTAAGCGGCGGAGCCCAATAAAGAGGCGTCAGTTTTAAGCGGCGGGGACGAGGCCGGCTGACGGTCGGCGAAGCCCGCAGGGCAAGGCTGCCGTTCGCTTTAAGCGGCGGCGGAGCCGGCCGATAAGCGGCCTGCGGATTGCTTTGGCGCCGGCCGACAGTGACAAAAAAATAGAAGGAAAGGCAGCGCGGGCCGCGGGGCATGGTGCGGACCGGCTGCGTTTGATAAAAGCACAAGCGCGGCGGGACGCCTAAAGCGGGCGCGCGCCGCAAAGCGGGAGGCGGAAATGCAGCAATTCACGACGGTAAGGGAACTTTTCAAGGATACGGCCGCGTTCGTCGGCAAGAAGGTCACGGTTGCGGGCTGGGTCAGGAGCGTCCGCGACTCGAAGAACTTCGGTTTCATGGTAGTGTCGGACGGATCATTTTACACGACTCTCCAGGTCGTATTCCACGACACGATGGAGAATTTCAAGGAGATCGCCAAGCTCAACGTCGGCGCGGCGGTGATCGCGACGGGCACGATCGTCGAGACCCCTGAGGCGAAGCAGCCCTTCGAGATGCAGGCCGACACTGTCGAAATCGAGGGAACTTCGACGTCCGACTACCCGCTTCAGAAGAAGCGCCATTCGCTTGAGTTCTTAAGGACGATGCCGCACCTCCGGACGCGCACGAACACCTTCCAGGCCGTGTTCCGCGTGCGCTCGCTCGCGGCCTACGCGATCCACAAGTTCTTCCAGGAGAGGGGCTTCGTATACGTCCACACCCCGATCATCACCGCTTCCGACGCCGAGGGCGCGGGCGAGATGTTCCAGGTGACGACGCTTCCGGTCAACGACCCGCCCAGGAACGAGGACGGCTCCGTCCGCTACGAGGAGGACTTCTTCGGCAAGCTCACGAGCCTCACCGTGTCGGGACAGCTCAACGTCGAGCCCTTCGCCGAGGCCTTTAGGTCCGTTTACACCTTCGGGCCGACCTTCCGCGCCGAGAACTCCAACACGCCGCGCCACGCGGCCGAGTTCTGGATGATCGAGCCGGAAATCGCCTTCGCCGACATCAAGGACGACATGGCCCTCGCCGAGGACATGCTGAAGTTCATAATCCGCTACGTCTTAGAGAACGCCCCCGAGGAGATGGCTTTCTTCAACCAGTTCGTGGACAAGGGGCTCATCGAAAGGCTAGAGTCCGTCGCCGGCGCGGCGTTCGCGCACGTGACCTACACCGAGGCGATCGAAATCCTTCAGTCCTCAGGCAAAAAGTTCGACTACCCCGTCAAGTGGGGCGTCGACCTCCAGACCGAGCACGAGCGCTACCTCACGGAGGAGCATTTCAAGCGCCCCGTGTTCGTGACGGATTATCCGAAGGAAATAAAAGCCTTCTACATGAAGCAGAACCCGGACGGCAAGACCGTCGCCGCGATGGACTGCCTCGTCCCGGGAATCGGGGAAATAATCGGCGGCTCGCAGCGCGAGGAGTCCTATGAAAAGCTCCTCGCCCGCATGAACGAGCTGGGCATGGACCTTTCGCAGTACGGCTACTACCTCGACCTCAGGAAGTACGGCACCTGCCGCCACGCGGGCTTCGGCCTCGGCTTCGAGAGGTGCGTGATGTACCTGACGGGAATGTCGAACATCCGGGACGTGCTCCCGTACCCGAGGACGGTCGGGACTTGCGAACAGTAAGGCGGAACGAGCGTCCGCTGCCGCACGGGCGGGGCGAAAGCCCCGCCCATCGTGTATAATACGGTAAATGAAGAAGGCGGGCGGCGGGTAAAGCAGGCGTATGCCCTTTGCCGACAGATGGCCGCATAATATACGGAGGGACAGCGGCGAAAAGGGCAGCGCGAACGGTCCGCCGCACATAGTGTTCAAGAGGCGCAAAAGCGGCACGGCAGCCGCGGGAACGGATTATTTTCAAGGGGGAAGCTTGCATGGCGCTTAAGGTGATAAAGGGCGGAGTCGGTTCGGGCAAGACGCAGCTGCTGCTCGAAGAGATAATCGCGCGGTCGCAGGCGGAGCCCGGCGGCAGGTTCTTGGTGCTCGTGCCGGAGCAGTACACGAACTCCGTGCAGGCGCGGCTCTTAAAGCTCCATCCGCAGCGCGCGATGCTCAACATCGACGTCTTAAGCTTCCACAGGCTCGCGCAGAGGGCATTCGCGGTCTGCGGCCGCCAGCCCGAACTCCTCGACGACGTCGGCAAGACCTTCCTGGTCGAAAGGGCGGCCCTGAAGCTGAAAAAATCAAAGCAGCTTATGGCCGTCGGCGCCAACGTCACGAGGGCGGGAAGCGCGGTCGAGCTGAAGACCCTCATGACCGAACTGGCACTCTACCGCGTGACGCCCGAGAAGCTCCGCGAGGCCGCGGGCGACGGCGCGGACGGCTTTGCCGTGAAGCAGCGGGACCTCGCCCTCATCTACGAAACCTATGAAAATGAAATAGGAAAGCGCTTTACTACCGCGGAGGACGAACCCGCGGCCCTGGCGCGCATCCTCGAAAAGAGCGGGCTCGCAGACGGCGCCGTCATAGCGCTCGACGGCTTTACGGGCTTTACGCCCGCGCAGCTCCCGCTCGTAAAGGAGCTCATGCGCCTTTCTTCCGATATGCTGGCAGCGGTGACGCTGCCCGAGGCATTTTCCAAAAAAGAAACAGGGGCGGGGCGGACCGATATGTCGGTTTACGGCCTGAGCCTTCAGATGCTCAATGACCTTTACGGCCTCGCGGCCGAGCTTGGCACCGCGAAGGAGGAGCCGGTCCAGCTTCCCGACAAAGAGAGCCGGGCCGCGCTAAGCGTGCGTTTTTCGAAGAACCCGGCGGCCGAGGCCGAGGCGGCGGGGCATGCCGTGCTGCGGCTCGTCAGGGACAAAGGCCTCCGCTACCGCGACATAGCGGTCGTGGCGGGTGACTTTGAGGGCAGCGCGGCCGGGATAAGGCAGGCCTTTACGGCGATGGGCATACCGCATTTTATGGATCAGAAGCGCCCGCTCGTGGCGAGCCCGGTCACGGAGTTCGTCCGCGCGGCGATCGGCGCGGCGGAGGAGGGGATGTCGGCCGCTTCGGTGCGGCGCCTTCTGGCGAGCGGGCTTTTCCCGATCGAGCGGCGCGACGCCGCCGTCATTTCCAATTACATAACGGCGTCGGGGATTTCCAGCAAGAAAAAGTGGAAAGATGAGTTCAGCTATAGCTATGACTCCAGGAACAAGGCGGAGCTTCCGCAGATAAATGAAATCCGCAAGCTCCTCTTCGGGCTTGTCGTGCCCTTCACCGACCGCTTCTGCAAGAAGCGCGCCACGGTCGCGGAAAGGAGCCGCGCCCTCTTCGAGTTCATGGAGGCGTGCGGGGTCGGGCAGGCGGCGATGAAGCGCGGCGAAATGCTTAAAGCGCAGGGGAAAGTCCTTGAGGGAAATATTTACGGACAGTCGTATGAGAGGATATGCGCCATCTTCGAGACTTTTGTGGATATCCTGGGGGAAGAACGCCTTACGGCCGCGGAATACCGCGCGCTGACTGAGGCGGCGTTCGCCTCGGAGAAGATCGGCAGCATCCCGCCGGGAAATGACGAGGTGGTGGTCGCGGACCTTGAGAGAAGCCGCCTTTCGAGGGTAAAGGCGCTTATTTTCCTGGGGCTGAACGAAGGCTCGGTCCCGAAGGTGGACACCGGCGCTGGCTTTTTGAGCCAGGCCGACAGGCGGCGGCTCGAAGACAGGGGGATACGCCTAAAGCCGATCGGCGCGGCATCGCTTTTGAACGGGCGGTTCTACTGCCGTACAGTGATGGAAAAGCCCGAGGACGAGCTTATACTTTCCTACTCCGCGGAGGACGCGGCGGGCAAGGAGATAAGCCCTTCCTTCATCGTCGGAGAGGCCGTGCGCGGATACCGTGAAAATGCAGCGCGGCAGGGCGTCCCCTGCCCGGAAATCGAAGCGCGGGTGGCGGACAGGGAGCTTTCGGAAAGGCTCCTGCAAAAGAGGGACGCGTACATTTTCATGTCCGAAGGGCTGGCGAAGCTTGAAAGCTTAGGCGGCGACGGCGGCGAGCTGAACGCGCTGCGCCAGGCGGCCGCGCAGCTTAAAGGCAGCGGCGAAGACGGTCATTTTCTGAATGAAATGCTTAAGGCGGCGCGTCCGAAGACGGGGGAGGCGCGGCTTGACTTAAAGGACGCCGAGGAGCTCTACGGCAAGAGGATCGTGCTTTCGCCGTCGGGGCTTGAGGACTTCGCGAAATGCCCGTTTAGTTATTTTGCGAAGAAAGGGCTCGGCCTTAAGGAGACGGTGGAGTACGACTTTACCGGCGCGGACCGCGGAAGCCTTGTCCACGCGGCGCTGGAGCATTTTTCGGAAGGCTTCGGCGGCGATTTGGCAGCGGTCAGGGATTTAGGCGGGGATGAGATCGCGCTCCGCGTAAATGCCGCGGTAGAGGAGGCCGCCAAGGGCGGCAGCGGGATCCTCACGCAGTCGCCGACGTGGCGGTTCCACAAGGCGCGGATAAAGAAAATAGTAATCGCCACGGTGAAGTCGATGCAGAGGAAGCTGCGGGTGAGCGAATTCGTGCCGCGCTTCTTCGAGATGAAGTTCGACGGCGCGTGGGAGCGCGACAGGGCGCTGCGGTTCGACCTCGGCGAAGGCGGACTGCACGAGGGCGCGGAACTAATCCTGCGCGGGCGGCTCGACAGGATGGACGTCGCCGAGGTAAAGGACGAGGCTGGCAGGACGGTAAAAACCCTGCTAAAGGTCATAGACTACAAGACCGGAATGAAGAAGTTCTCGTTCAACGGGCTGCGCTACGGGACGCAGCTGCAGCTGCCGCTGTACATGAAGGCCGCGCTTGAGCGGTATCCTAAGGGGACGGCGGAGCCGGCGGCGATGATTTACCTGCCGGCGCAGAATCCCATGATTAATTACGCCGGATTGAAGAACAGTGATCGCAGGAAGTATGAAAGGTTCTACGATTTGCTGGAAGGCCGATTCGACGGCGGCGAGGACGGCAGGGACAAGATTTACAGGATCGCGGCCGGAGGCGCGGCGGCCGAGATGCGCGGCTCTGGGATCGTTTCGTCGGAGAAGTATATATACGAGAGTCTCGACACGAACCTGAAGAATGGGGAATACGAATCAGTCGTGATTCCGCTGAAATTAACAAAGAAAGACAGGATACCGGATGCCAACACTAAGGCTTTGAACCGGGGCGAGTTCGACGCCGCGCTGAATTTCGCGCTTGAAAAGGCGAAGGAGCTCGGGCGGGAGATACTCGGCGGCAAGGCCGACACCTGGCCCGCGAATGTGGCCGACAGCGATCCGTGCATGTTCTGCGACTACAAGGACGCCTGCAGGAAGAAGCTCATCCCTGAAGAAAAGCTCGGGATAAAAAAAGCCGATACGGCCGATAAAGACGAGACCTTGTTCATAGTCGCGGGCCGCAAGATAGAGGCAAAGGACGATAAAGGCGGCAAGGGCGGCAAAAAGCAGAAGGCCTGAGAAAAGGCGGAGGCCTGAGAAAGCCGGACGGCGTGCCGCGCTGAGAGCGTGGAAAATAGGCAAGCCGGAGCGCAGAAACGAAACCTGCGCAAAGCGCGGCTGAACAATAGGCCGCTTGTCGGGGAAAGGCAATGCCGCGGAAAGCAGGAAAGCCGGAAGCGGCGCACGGCGGGCGCAAAAAGGCCGCGTGAAGAAAGGCGGCGCGGGTACAGAAGGGCGCGTAAAAACGGCTGCGTCACGGCAGGGCAAGAGGAACAAAGAAAGACAAGGAGCAAGGGAGCAAGCGGGGGACGACATGGGAGTCAAGTGGACGAAGGAGCAGATGAGCGCGATCAAGGCGAGGGGGCGGAACCTTCTCGTCGCGGCCTCGGCGGGCAGCGGCAAGACCGCCGTTATGACCGAGCGCATAATGGACCTCATACGCGACAGGGAAGCGGGGTGCGGGATCGACGAACTCCTCATAGTCACCTTTACGAAAAAGGCGGCCGGGGAGCTTAAAGAGCGCATCCGCGGCAGGCTTGAGCAGGCGGCGGAGGAGGCCGAAAGCGCCTCCGAGAGGAACCGCATGCGCCAACAGGCCGTCCTCGCGAACACCGCCTCGATAATGACGATCGACAGCTTCTGCAGCGAGGTCGTGCGGGAGCAGGGCTTCCTTGCGGGCATAGAGCCCGGATGGCGCATCGCCGACAAAGGCGAGCTCGCCCTCCTCGAAAACGAGGCCATAAGCGCGGCCCTGGACATCCTCTACGATACGTCATTTTCAGAAAATGAAAATCCAAAGGCTCTTGCCGAAGGCACTGACGCGGATTCGGCGGAGGATAAAGCGGAGCCGTCCGCGGAAGCAGAAGAGGCGGCGTGGGAGAAATCTGCCTTCGCAAGGCTCTCCGGGCGCGTGGCCGCGGGCAATGACGACAGAGAGCTCGTCAAGGCTATTCAGGGACTTGCGTCGGAGGCGGGCAAGAGCCCCTGGCCGGAGCTGTACTTAAAGGAGCTGAAGGACCGCGCGGCCGTGCTTAAGGGCCTTGCCGAGAGCGAGGGCGCGGACGTCCGGAACCTGCCGGGTTTTGAGGTCGTGATGGAGAAGATCGAGACGCTCATTTGCGGGCTCCGCGAGGCTTCAGACATGATGCTGGAGCTCTCCGTGAAGCAGGGGGAAGCGGCCTCGAAGTATATAGATGCAGCGGAGAAATGGAGCGAGATCAGTCACATCGTCGATACGGCGTACAGGCAGGACGGTTATGGGGGCGTTTACGAGGCCTGTCAGGCGGTGGAATCGGATGGTCGATTGAGCAAGTCCAAAGGAGTGACTGATGATTTCCACGAGGCATTTAAGAATTTGCGCGAAGAAATAAAGAAAGGCTTTGAAAAGCTCGAAAGCCTCTGCAGCTTCCCTCCGGAAGAGGTGCTTTCCGGCTGGGCTGAGGACGAGGCGAGCATCGCCGAGCTCGCGCGCGCGGCCGAAGTCTACCTCGGCTGCCTTGACGCCATAAAGGTAAAGAAGAGGGTGTACGATTTCTCGGACATCGAGCACCTCGCGCTCAAGATCCTCCGCGGCGAAGGCCCGCGGGAGGACGGCGTCTGCGGCCGCACCGAGGCGGCGGCGCAGCTCTCAAAGAATTTCCGGGAGGTCATGGTCGACGAGTACCAGGACAGCAACGCGCTGCAGGAGGCCATTCTGACGGCGGTCAGCGGCGTCGAGGAAGGACGGGACAATTATTTCTGCGTCGGCGACGTAAAGCAGAGCATTTACTCCTTCAGGAACGCCGATCCGGGCCTTTTCATGGAAAAGTACGAGGGGTACGACAGGCTAAGGAGCGATGAAGAGGCGGGGGGTATACAGGCCGAGCCCAAAGTCAACGGCGGCGCGGACGGCGCCGGTGCCGCTGAAGGGAGCGCAGGCGCGGACGGCACTGGTGCCGCTGAAGGAAGCGCGGGCGCGGACGGCACTGGTGCCGCTGAAGGCAGCGCGGGCGCGGATGGCATCGGCGCTGCTTCCGACACCGCGCCGCTTCCGACCGCGCGCTTCGTGGAAGGCCGCTTCATTTCCCCTGCGCAAAGGGGCTTGAGGATCGACCTGAAGGAGAACTTCAGGAGCAGGAAAGAGGTGCTGGAAGCCTCGAACGCGGTATTTGCGAGGTGCATGCTCAAAGAAGTGGGCGGCGTCGAATATGACGACGACGCCGCGCTCGTCGCGGGCCGCGAGTGCGAAGGCGAAGTAAACGCGGAATTTATTGCCGTAGATTACGACGATAAGGATGAAAATAACAAGAGGATAATAGAAGAAACGGGCAAAAAGGCCATAGACTTTGAAGCCATGGCGGTGGCGCAGAGGATCGAGGAGCTGGTCGCGTCTTCACGAAAAGCCGCGTCGGCCCTTGAGGCGGCTGAGGCAGCTGAGGCAACAGAAGCGGCTGAGGCGGCAGAAGCAGCTGCGGCAGCTGAGGCAACAGAAGCAGCTGAGGCAACAGAAGCAGCTGAGGCAACA
>Ga0065709_1006040_pt1 | contig 23788 bp, 18 predicted proteins | sample Hoacrofraction14_2_FD_59096 | JGI IMG/M metagenome (GOLD analysis project Ga0065709, IMG submission 59096) | Hoatzin crop microbial communities from Cojedes, Venezuela, sample from fiber fraction 14 v1 | ecosystem: Host-associated > Birds > Digestive system > Esophagus > Crop | place: Venezuela...
TTGTCGGATAAATACGCCCTCAAGGACTTCACCTTCGAAAACTGCACCATACAGGATCAGAAGCAGGCTTTCGACAAGAATCTCATCGGGGGGTGCAGCGTTAAGAATGTAATAATCAATAACATAGATGTAAGCAAATGAAAACGACCAGAATGCTGTTAACGGCGATGGCGGCCCTCGTCAGTCTGTCGGCCGGCGCTAGAGACACTTACAATTTCAACTCCGGTTGGAAAGTGGGAAAGAAAGTTGTAACGCTTCCCTACGCATGGAACGAAGACCATGCCTTCAAGGTAGACTGTAACGAGATGCCCGACTCGATAGTATGGTATCGCAAGCACTTCAAACTGCCCAAGCTCGGCAAGGGCGACCGCGTAATCATCGAGTTCGAGGGAGCCAAGCAGGCGGCAGAGGTATATCTCAACAAGAAAAAGGTAGGCCTGCACGAAGACGGTGTGATGGCTTTCGGATACGACCTCACTCCGTATATCAAGAGCGGTGACAACTTCATCGAGGTGATGACCGACAACGATATAGAATACCGCGAGAAGAGCTCCAACTCGAAATTTCAGTGGAACTACAACAACTTCAACTGCAACTACGGAGGAATCACCAAGAACGTAAAACTCCACATCGTTCCGGCCGTTTATCAGACTCTCCCCCTGTGGAACAATATGCAGACCACGGGACAGTATATCTACGGCAGCGACTACAATATCCCCGAGAGAAGGGCTGTCATCAATGCCGAGACGGAAGTGAAGAACAGCTCAGACGCCGACGCCACGGTAGCCATGAAGGTTATCGTCGAGGAGATGGACGGCAGGAAGATCGGCGAATGGGAAAGCGGCAAGGTGACGATCCCCGCCGGCGGAACGAAGAAGATAAAAGCCGCCGAGACAGTATACGGACTCCACTTCTGGAGCTGGGGCTACGGCTATCTGTATAATGTGAAGACCATCGTGGGCAACGATACCGTGACTACGACCACCGGCTTCAGGAAGGCCGAATACAAAAACGGAATGATCTACCTCAACGACCGCGTGCTGATGGTTCACGGTTATGCTCCGCGCTCCACCAACGAGTGGCCCTGCGTCGGAAATACCGAACCCGCATGGCTCAACGACTTCTCCAACAACCTGCAGATCGAGAGCGGCGGTAATGTGGTGAGATGGATGCATATCACCCCCTCCAAGCAGGATATCGAGAGCTGCGACAGGGTGGGACTCATCCAGGCGATGCCTGCCGGCGACTCGGAGAAAGACGCCCAGGGCAGACAGTGGGAGCAGCGCGTGGAGGTGATGCGCGACGCTATCATCTACAACCGCAACAACCCGAGCATCCTCTTCTATGAGTGCGGCAACAACAATATCAGCGACGAGCACATGGCAGAGATGAAGAAACTCAAATACGAATACGATCCCTGCGGAATGAGAGCTATCGGCTGCCGCAATATGCTCAGCACCAAGGTGGCAGAATACGGCGGTGAGATGCTGTATATCAACAAGAGCGACGGCATCCCCATGTGGCAGATGGAATACTGCCGCGACGAGGGTGTGAGAAAATACTGGAACGAGTGGAGCTACCCCAACCACAAGGAAGGCGACGGTCCGCTCTACCGCAACGCGCCGGCGCCGGCATACAATCATAATATGGACGAGTTGTCGAAGGAGTTCGTCATGCGCTGGTATGACTACTATCTGCAGCGCCCCGGACAGGGCACCAAGGTGAACAGCGGCGGCGTGAAGATCATCTTCGCCGACAGCCAGAGTCATTCCAGAGGCGAGACAAACTACCGCACCAGCGGCGTCACCGATCCTATGCGCATCCCGAAGGATGCCTTCTTCACTCATCAGGTGATGTGGACAGGATGGGTCGAGGACGAGACTCCCAAGACGTATATCAACGGCCACTGGAACTACGATGCCGGACAGATAATACCGAGAATCTATGTGGTAAGCAACTGCGACACCGTGAATCTCTATATCAACGGCAGGAAGTCGGATATCAAGCCCAAGAGGGAATACAAATATCTCTTCACCTACGAAAACGTGCCCTTCGAGAAGGGTGAGATCAAAGCCGTGGGTATGGGCTTCGGCGGCAAGGAGTCGGCAAAGGCTGACTATGCCATCAAGACAGCGGGAGAGCCCGACCATCTGCAGCTTACCAAGATCGAGAATCCTCTCGGATGGAAGGCCGACGGCAACGACGTGATGCTCGTACAGGTGGAGGTGGTAGACAAGGACGGTCTGCGCTGTCCTCTCTCCGACGAGATGATCACTTACAGCGTGAAGGGCCAGGCTGAATATCTCGGCGGCGTGGCCAACGGCGAGAAGGATAATTACGCTAGAAAGACTACCTTCCCCGTGAACTGCGGCGTCAACAGAATCATGCTTCGTTCTACTACCAAGGCCGGTAATGTCACCCTCACCGCCTCGAGCGAGAAATACGGCAAGGCGACGATGTCGTTCACCACTGCCGCGGTGAAGACGAAAGACGGTCTGTCGAAGTTCTTCCCCGCGGAAGGACTCTACGGCCACTACGTGAACAACAGTCTGACGACGGGCGGTCCGCTTAGGGGCGAGACTCCCATGGGACAGTCGTTCGTGCAGACCAAGCGCAATGTGAAGATCATCGCTTCCGAGGCGGAGGTCAACAGTGATAAGACGGCTCTGTCGTACGACAACGACGAGAGCACCAAGTGGGAGAGCGACTCTCATCTGGAAAAATCGTGGATCACATACACTCTGGCCGAGGATACTCCTATCGACGAGATCAGCATCAAGACGGTGGGATTCCGCAGCAAGGCTTATCCTATCGAGATCTATGCCGGCGACGAACTGGTATGGAAGGGATATACTCCGAAGTCGCTGAGCTATGTCCGTCTGCCCCTGCAGAAGAAGGGCGTCCGCACGAATACTTATAAGATCAAAATGACGGGCCAGACCTCCGACGGCGACGCCTTCGGACAGGTGAAGGAGATGGAGAAGCAGAACAACGAGGCGAAAATCACCGGCAAGAATGCTCTGCGAATCCTCGAGATCGAGTTCCTCACGGATATAAAGTAAAAGCGAAAGCACAGAGCAAGTAGTGAAAAAGAAGGCCCCTCCCCCTCGCTGGCGAGGGGGCGGAGGAAGGCAAAGCCTTCCGGTGGGGGCGTGGAACCAAGTAGACCGTACGATGGAGCTCCTCTCCCCCTCGCTGGCGAGGGGGCGGAGGAAGGCAGAGCCTTCCGGTGGGGGCGTGGAACCAAGTAGACCGTACGATGGAGCCCCTCTCCCCCCTCGCTGGCGAGGGGGCGGAGGAAGGCAGAGCCTTCCGGTGGGGGAGAGCCTTTCCATCTATAATAAAAAATCAGGGGAAGATTTCTATTTCACTGTGATAGTATTATCCTTATACTCCACTTTCACCACATCCAGGGCGCTGATACCCTCGAGAATCTTTTCTATCGTCTGATTCCTTTCAGCCACGAAATGCAGTTTGATATTCATATCACTCTGCTCCTCGAATACGACATTCACATTATACCAACGTCCGAGCTCCTGCATGATCTTCACCATCGGTTCGTTGTTGAAATAGAAGTATCCGTCTTTCCACTGCGTGAGAGGATAAGTGTCGACGGTAGACAGATCGAAACCGTTATCCTTGCTCCACACGGCCTGTTCGTCGGGCGCCACCTTCAGCCGTTCCCCCGTGAGATTATCCTTCAGTCCCACCTTGCCGCTGACAAGCGTCAGCGAGGCATCCTTTGCGGAGTAAGCGCGGAGGTCGAAGACAAGTATGCCGTGCACTTCATCCCGATATAATGTTTATTAACGAAAATAATCTTAATCCGGGTAACAAAAACGGGGGTTCGCTCGTTAATTATTCAGATGTAATTCAAAACTGGAATATTACTGACAAATAAGATGAAGAAGATATTTTTAGCGGCAGTGCTCTGCGCTGCATCTCTGGGCGCCAATGCCCAGACGGGAAAATTCCATGTCGCCGGTTCTATGACCGAGCCGTGCGACTCGGTGGTGGTATACTCTCTCAACTTCGGTGCCGGCCGCAGCAAGGAGTCGGGGCGCTATGCCTCGCCGGGCGGCAAGTTTGATATCAATACCGATCTCGCTGACAACGAGTTCTGGTATATCGTGGGGCGGAAGGATGGCCAGTTCATACGCAGCAGTGCGATACAGATTCCTGCTCTCAAGGGGGAGAACGCTGTGTTGTCTCCTGATGCCGACGGCAAGGGCTATACTATCAGCGGCACTCAGATATACAGGGATTATGATGCTGCGCAGAACAGCATCAAAAAACAGGAGCGTGAGCTTTCTGATTTTACTGCCGAATGTCGGGAAATGATGGGTAGGGTCAGCGAGGACTCTGTAGAAAACTACTATCAGTCGAAGGCTCCGGCGCTGCAGGAGCAGGTCCGCAAGGCTGCCTTCGCATATATCAAGGATCATCCCGACAATGAGGCGGCATCCAGTCTGGTGACGTCGGCCGCCGAGGATGCTAACGGTATGGAGGCTGCCGCAGGTCTGCTGTCTCCCGAGGTGCAGAACGGTCGCTTTGCTCCGATGTACAAGAGTGCTATTGCTATGCTGAAGAAGCAGGAGGAGAAGGAGAAGAGGGCCAAAGAGCTGCAGGGCGGCATGGCGCCTGACTTCACTCTCAATGATATCAACGGCAAGCCGCTGGCTCTGAGCTCGCTCCGCGGCAAATATGTTGTCATCGACTTCTGGGGCTCGTGGTGCGGATGGTGTATCAAGGGTATGCCGAAGATGAAGGAGTATTATGAGAAATATAAGGGCAAACTGGAGATCCTGGGCGTCGACTGCAACGATACTCAGGAGAAGTGGAAGGCTGCAGTGGAGAAGGAGCAGCTGCCGTGGCTCCATGTCTACAACGATAAGAAGGATGATAATGATCCTACCGCTCTTTACGCCGTTCAGGGCTATCCCACCAAGGTGGTTGTCGATCCCGACGGAAAGATCGCGAAGATCATCGTGGGGGAGGATCCCGAATTCTATTCTTATCTCGACTCGGTTCTGAAATAAAACTCTCTCTTTTAAAATAATATTTTTTAAAATCCTTTTGAAGGGGCGGTTGTAGCGATACAGCCGCCCCCTTTGATTGTTATGACGAGAGAGCTATGGATTATATCGAAAATATATCGTGTCTTGGTATGAAGTCAATTACAAAAAATACTCTTGAAAAAAATAAAAATTTTGCCCAAACCCTCCACCAGCTAAGATATTCCATTGCATATCAGNGATTTAAGTGATGGAGGATTGCTTTTTTCGTTAAAAAACCCTCCACCATTTGGCAATTTCNAAACCAAATCAATTTNTTTTGCTGACCAAATTAACTTATTTTGCTGACCAAAATAAATTAATTTNCTTTTCGATAATCTTTACAAAATCCAACTTTTTTGCGACATTTCGGGTAAAAATAGCCTCAAAAATGGCATTTTGGTGNAGGGTTGCAAAACAATCCTCCACCACTTAAAATATTGTATGTCAGAATGTTGAATAAGTTGGTGTAGGGTTTTCGAAAAAATACAAAAAAAATTTGGACCGCGGCCAAAAAAAGTCGTCCGGCAGAACAACTGTTCATGCCGGACGCGCTACGGATTTATTTGTGCCGGAAGGCACTCAGCTCATCACTGAGCATTCTCTCTCTTTGTATCTGATTAGAATAAAATTATTTCTGGAGGAAGTCATCCACACTCTTTGCCGCCTCATGACCGCTCGCCATAGCCCTCACCACCAGCGACGCCCCGCTGGCAGCATCGCCGGCAAGGAACACATTATCCGGCAGTTCGGCATGGTCGGGCCGGAGGAATCCCATCGCCAGCAGCGCCATCTCACACTTGATGACCTCCGGTTTCCCCGCCGGCTCCATTATCGGTCTGCCGCCCTCGGGGTTCGGTTTCCAGGCGATCTCCTGCACCTTCACACCCGTCAGTCTGCCATCCTTTCCGAGGAACTCCAGCGAGTTGATATTCCACCGCCGGGTGCACCCCTCCTCATGCGACGACGTCGTCTTAAGCGTGCGCGGCCAGTTAGGCCACGGATTCTGCGGATCATCCGGCCCCTCCACCGGTTTCGGCATGATCTCGATCTGCGTGACACTCCTGCAGCCCTGACGGTGAGCAGTACCGATACAGTCGCTGCCCGTATCGCCGCCGCCGATGACGAGGACATCCTTGCCCTTGGCATTCACCAGATCATCCTGTTTGAACTCCATACCCGCCAGCACCCTGTTCTGCTGCGACAACATCTCAAGCGCGAAGTAAACCCCCTTGAGGTCGCGTCCGGGAATCTTCAGATCACGAGCCGTAGGAGTACCCGTAGCGATCACATAAGCATCGAAGCCATCGGGAAGCGACGACTCGGAGATCACCCGTCCGTATTCAAAGACGATACCCTCCTGCTCCAGCACACTGATACGGCGGTCGATGACAGCCTTGTTGAGTTTGAAGTTCGGAATACCATAGCGGAGCAGTCCCCCCGCCGCCTCATTCCTGTCGAACACCGTGACACTGTAGCCCTTGAGATTAAGCTGGTTGGCAGTAGCCAGACCCGCCGGTCCCGCCCCAATGACAGCCACCCTTTTGCCGTTGCGCACGGGATGATTAATTCTCACATAGTTCTCCGCGAAGGCATGCTCAGTGATGGCAGCCTCATCCTCGCGGTTAGTCGTCGGTTCGTGGCTCATAAGATTGAGCACACACGCCTTCTCGCAGAGCGCCGGACAGATACGGCCCGTAAACTCCGGGAAGTCGTTGGTAGAGTTGAGAAGGCGGTAAGCCAGTTCCCAGTCACCCTTATACAGTGCGTCGTTCCACTCCGGCGCCTTGTTGCCCAGCGGGCAAGCCCAGTGGCAGAACGGCACGCCGCAGTCCATACATCTCGAAGCCTGCTGCATCCGGTCGCCGGTATTGAGCGTCTGCTCCACCTCCCCGAAGTCATGAATGCGGTCGTGGAGCGGTCTGTATCCCGCCTCTTTGCGGTGTATAGTCAAAAATGCTTTAGGATTTCCCATAACAAAATAATTTCTTTTTTTGTGATACCATAAGTGTTAATAATCTCTCTGCATGTCAGCGATCTTCTGCTGCAGTTTCTTCACCTGTTCCTCCCGGAGCACCCGTTTGTATTCGATAGGCACCACCTGGATGAAGTCCTCCACATAGCGGTTCCAGTCGTCGAGCATCGTGCGCGCCAGTTTGGAACCCGTATAGAGATAATGCTGTCGGATAAGCTCATGGAGCTCCTTGCGGTAAGTATTCTCCTCCACCAGGTTGATCTCCACCATATCCATATTACAGAAATAGTCGAAGTTATGGTTTTTGTCCCATACGTACGCCACGCCCCCGCTCATACCGGCGGCGAAGTTGCGCCCCGTCTCGCCGAGCACCACGACACGCCCCCCCGTCATATATTCGCAGCAGTGGTCGCCGGCCCCCTCGAGCACCGCTATGGCCCCCGAGTTGCGCACGCCGAAGCGCTCCCCCACCTTACCGTTGATATACAGTTCGCCCGAGGTAGCCCCGTAGAGCCCCGTATTCCCGGCGATGATATTATCCTCCGCGTTGAAGTTGCTCCTTACCGGCGGCAGTATCGCCACGCGACCACCGGAAAGCCCCTTCGCGAAATAGTCGTTGGTCTCGCCCTCGAGTTTGAAGTTCACGCCCCTGGTGAGGAAAGCCCCGAAGCTCTGACCAGCCGAGCCCTTGAACTTCACGTTGATAGTAGCGTCGGGCAGGCCCTCCTCCCCGTATTTTCCGGCGATAAGCCCCGAGAGCATAGCCCCCACGGCACGGTCGGTATTCTTGATAGCATAGTCGAGGTTCACCTCCTCCTTCTCCTCTATCGCGCGCTGCGAGCTGCGGATGATCTGCTGGTCGAGCACGTCGGCGATCTCATGGCGCTGCGCCTCGGTATGATAGAGCGAACAATGCCCGTTCTCCTCCCTGAAGGCAAGTCGCGAGAAGTCGAGCGAAGCATATTTCCTCTGCGTCGCCTCATCCTCGCCGGAGCCCACGCCCGCCTTGCGCACGAGCAGTTCCGTATGGCCCACGATATCGTCGAGCTTGGTGAATCCCATCTCAGCGAGATACTCCCTCACCTGCTGCGCCATCATCGTGAAGTAATTGACGAGATATTCATAATGACCGATGAAATGCTTGCGCAGATCAGGATTCTGGGTAGTGACACCCAGCGGACAAGTATTCTGATTACACTTGCGCATCATCACGCATCCCAGCACGATCAGCACGGCAGTACCGAACCCGAACTCCTCGGCCCCGAGGAGCGCCCCGATGATCACGTCGCGCGCATCCTTGAACTGACCGTCGACCTGCAGGCGCACCTTTCCGCGCAGCCCGTTTTTCACCAGCGTCTGCTGCGTCTCCGCCAGACCGATCTCCGGAGAAATCCCCGCGAAGCGCATGCTCGAGGCGGGAGAAGCCCCCGTACCGCCCTCGGCACCCGAGATGACGATAAGATCAGCCTTCGCCTTAGCCACGCCGGCAGCGATAGTACCCACGCCGCTCTCGGCGACGAGCTTCACGCTGATGGCAGCCTTGGGATTGACATTCTTAAGGTCGAAGATCAGCTGCGCGAGGTCTTCGATAGAATAGATATCGTGATGCGGCGGCGGCGAGATGAGAGAGATGCCGGGGATGGAGTGGCGCGTCTTGGCGATGATCTCATTCACCTTGAAGCCAGGCAGCTGACCGCCCTCGCCCGGTTTTGCTCCCTGCGCCACCTTGATCTGCAGTTCCTCCGCATTGACAAGGTATTCCGTAGTGACACCGAAACGCCCCGACGCCACCTGTTTCGTCTTGCTCGACAGACTGATGCCGTCGAAGGCAGAGTAGAAGCGTTCGTTGTCCTCGCCTCCCTCACCGGTATTGCTCCTCGCGCCGATCTTGTTCATCGCCAGACAGATAGCCTCGTGAGCCTCCTTGCTCAGCGCACCGAAGCTCATCGCTCCGGCCACGAAATGCTTCACGATACTCTCCACCGGCTCCACCCTGTCGATATCGATAGGATTGCGCTTGAAGTCGAGGAAGTCGCGGATGAAGATAGGATCCACCTTCTCGTCGACAAGGCGCGAGAACTCCTTGAACTTCTCGTAGTTGTTAGTGCGCGTGGCGAGCTGCAGCGTAGCTATCGTCTCCGGATTCCAGGCATGACGGATACCGTCCTTGCGCCAGTGGAACTGTCCGAGGTTGGGCAGGAAGTCAGGTTTCAGTCCGTCGATGCCCTTGGCGTCGGCACTCCTGAACGCCATGTCGTGAAGAGCGATGGCATCGTGGGCAATCGTCGCCAGTCCGATACCGCCGATAGAACTCGACTCAGTACCGAAATAAGACTTCAGCAGACTTGCCGACAGACCGATGCTCTCGAAGATCTTCGCTCCGCGGTAGGAGCGGATGGTAGAGATACCCATCTTCGCCATGATCTTGAAAAGCCCCTTCTTCACCGCCTTGATATAGTTAGCCTCGGCGGTACTGTAATCCTCCTGGATCTTCTTCCGCTTCACGAGGTCGTCGAGGATAGCGAACGTCATATAGGGGCACAGCGCCGAAGCACCGTAACCGAGGAGCAGCGCCGCATGCATCGTTTCGCGGATCTCACCGCTCTCGACGATCAGCGCCGTCTGCACCCGTTTGCCCACTGAGATGAGATAATGGTGCACGGCACTCACCGCCAGCAGCGACGGTATGGCGGCATGCCCAGCGTCGACATCCCTGTCGCTGAGGATGATATAGTTGTACCCGTCGTCGACGCTGCGCTCGGCATCCTTGCACAGTTTGTCGAGAGCCTCGCGGAGCCCCTCCTCGCCCTTCGTACATTCGAAGAGGATGGGTAGTTTGACGGTGTTGAATCCTTTGTATCTGATATTGCAGAGGATATCGAGCTGCGTATTGTTGAGGATGGGATGCGGCAGGCGCACCATCTTACAGTTGGACTCGTCGGGATTGAGGATTCCCGATCCCACGCGTCCGATATATTCGGTGAGCGACATCACCAGTTCCTCCCTGATAGAGTCGATGGCGGGGTTGGTCACCTGCGCGAACTGCTGACGGAAGTAATTGAAGAATATCTGCGGTTTGTTGCTCAGCACCGCCAGCGGCGTGTCGTTACCCATGGCCGCCGTCGGCTCCTGTCCGTTGATGCTCATCGGCACGATAGTACCGTCGACATCCTCCTCCCCGTATCCGAAGAGCATCTCCTTGCTGGTGAGATCGTCGACGGAATTGTCGACATGCCGCCCGCTCTTGAGTTTTTCGAGTTGTATGCGGTTGGTGGAGAGCCACTGCCGGTAGGGATGTTCGTGGGCCAGTTTCTCCTTTATCTCGCCGTCGTAATAAATCTTTCCCTCCTGCGTGTCGATGAGCAGGATCTTACCCGGCTGCAGACGTCCTTTCTCCGCTATCTCCGACGGGTCGAAATCCATGACACCCACCTCGCTGGCCACCACCATAGTATCGTTCTTGGTGATGGTATATCTCGCCGGGCGCAGACCGTTTCTGTCGAGCAGTCCTCCGGCGAATCGACCGTCGCTGAAGAGCAGCGCGGCAGGTCCGTCCCACGGTTCCATCAGGATGGAGTGGTATTCGTAGAACGCCTTGAGATCTTCGCTGATAGGGTTCTTGTCGTTGAAGCTCTCCGGCACCATCACACTCATGGCATGAGGCAGTGAGAGTCCGCTCATGACGAAGAATTCGAATACATTGTCGAGACTCGCCGAGTCGCTCATCCCCTTCTGCACGATGGGTGATATCGCCTTGACGCTGCCCAGCGTCTCCGAGTCGAGCACCGACTCGCGGGCCTGCATCCATCCTCTGTTTCCGCGGATGGTGTTGATCTCTCCGTTATGGCAGAGCAGACGGAAGGGCTGCGCGAGGCTCCACGTGGGGAAGGTGTTGGTGGAGAAGCGCGAATGCACGAGGGCCAGTCCGCTGGTGAAGTAATTATTGGTAAGGTCGGGGTAATACTGGCGCAGCTGCAGACTGGCGAGCATTCCCTTGTATACGATGTTTTTGTTTGACAGCGAGCAGATATAGAAATCCTTGTCGCCGACGCGCCTCTCGATCTTCTTCCTTATGATATAAAGAATGCGCTCGAACTGAGGCACCTTGTCGTCGGTGACACCAGTGACGAACACCTGTTTGATGGCCGGTTCTGTCTCCAGCGCCGCCTCTCCCAGACAGTCGGGGTTGGTGGGCACGTTGCGCAGGTGCATCAGCGACAGTCCCTCGCGCTCTATCTCCTCGATCATGATAGAGAGGATAGCGCTCTGTTTCTTCTCATCCTTCGGCAGGAACACCAGTCCTGTGCCGTATTTCCCCTTCTCGGGCACGGGGATGCCCTGGAGCAGGATAAACTCATGCGGGATCTGCAACATGATACCCGCACCGTCGCCAGTCTTCCCGTCGGCACCCTCGGCACCGCGGTGGCGCATGTTTTCGAGCACTTTCAGAGCGTTATCCACCAGCTCGTGACTTTTGTTGCCGTGGATATTAACTACCATACCCACACCACAAGCGTCGTGCTCATACTCGCTTCGATACAATCCTTTTTTCATAAAAAATAGCATTTAATTAATAAATCCGTAATTTTGCTTTCAATTTGGCTGCAAAATTACTGCTTTTTCTGACAAAAAGATAAGAAACAGCTATCTTTTTCGCAACTTTTGTTAGTTAAGTGTTATTCTGAAAGAAAAACATACCAAAAAGCAGCTATTCTGTAAGCAAAATAACAATAAAACCTTACAAACTGTCAATTTGTAAGGTTTTATTACATATTTTCTATCGTTATGCAATCTCAACTACATCACCCCGATCCATCGTAGTATATCATTACCGTTGGCGATGATGAGCAGCAGCAACAGTATCGCGAAGCCCACATATTCCGCCTTGATAAGGAAATTCTCGCTCGGAGCGCGCCCCGTAATCATCTCATAGAGGAGGAAGAACACATGGCCACCGTCGAGCGCCGGGATAGGCAGTATGTTCATGAACGCGAGGATGATACTCAGGAAGGCCGTCATGCGCCAGAAGAGATACCAGTCCCACATCGGAGGGAAGAGACTGCCGATAGCGCCGAAGCCGCCGAGCGACTTCACTCCGTCGGACGTGAACACATACTTCAGGTCGCTGACATATCCGCTTAGCACATTCCATCCGTAGCGGATGCCGGCAGGGATACTCTCCCAGAAACCGTATTCTATCTTTCTCGGTTTGTAGAGTCCGGCGAGCGACGACTGGAACACCTGCAGTTTCATGTCGGCATCGCAGACGAGCGAGAGAGTGTCGACAGCGGATGTGGAAGCACGCTCCACCATCACCGTCATCTTCCGCACCTTGGCACTGTCGGCGCTGCTCTTGGCAGCTGCGAGCAGATCACGCTTGCGGCCCATCATCTCGTCGAAGGCGAACCATGAGTCGACAGCCTCGCCGTTGACACCCACGATCTTGTCGCCCTTCCTTATTCCGGCCTTGTCGGCAGCACCGCCGGCCACCACGCTGTCGATCTTGGCGGGGATGAGCGGACGCGTGAACACCGGGTCAGCCTTCAGCATACCGAGAAGACTGATATCGCCCGGAAGACTGACAGCCACCTCTTTTCCGCCACGCTTCACGACGACCTCCCTGGCCTCGCTGATATCGCGGAACATATCGGCGCTGAAGTCCTTGAACGCCTTGCCGTCGGCGCTGATGAGGATATCACCATCCTGGAAACCGAGCGCCTTGGCCTCTTTGTTGAACTTCATACCGTATGACATATCCTGCACGGCGTAGTACGACTCTCCCCAGTAGAAGAGAATCATCGCGTAGATGAAGAGCGCCGTGAGGAAGTTCACCAGCACGCCGCCGATCATGATCAGCAGACGCTGCCATGCCGGTTTGGAACGGAACTCCCACGGCTGGGCGGGCTTCTTCATCTGTTCGGTGTCGAAGCTCTCGTCGACCATTCCCGCGATCTTGCAGTAGCCGCCCAGCGGCAGCCATCCTATTCCGTAGCGCGTCTCGCTGTTCTTCGGTTTGAACTCGAAGAGATGGAACCAGGGATCGAAGAAGATATAGAATTTCTCCACTCTCACTCCGAAGAGCTTGGAGAACAAAAAGTGTCCGCCTTCATGAAGGAAGACCAGTAGCGACAATGCGAGCACGAGCTGCAATAGTCTTATCAAAAAAACTTCCATTTCTATGCTTTATTATTCATTAATTCTGTTGCTATGCGACGGCTTTCGGCGTCGGTTTTCACGTATACGTCGTAGTCGGGGTTGGCATCGAAGGTGGCTCTCCGCATCGTCTCGGCGATGATATCCCCCATCGCCAGGTAAGAACACTTGTCCTGACGGAAACCGAGATTGACGATCTCGTTGGCGGCATTGACGATACAGGGCATATTACCGCCTTTGTGGATCGCCTCGAAAGCCAGGGCCAGACAGCGGAACTTGTCGAAATCAGGTTCGAAGAACTCCAGCGGATGTTTGAACAGGTCGAGTCTCTCGCCCGGCAGATGCAGACGGTCGGGATAGGAGAAGGCATACTGTATCGGCAGACGCATATCGGGCACTCCCAGCTGCGCCTTCACCGCCCCGTCGACAAACTGCACGGCGCTGTGTACGATAGACTGCGGATGCACGAGCACCTGTATCTGCGAGGGGTCGACGCCGAAGAGCCACTTCGCCTCGATCACCTCGAAGCCTTTGTTCATCATCGTGGCGCTGTCGATGGTTATCTTCGCTCCCATATCCCACGTCGGATGCTTCAGGGCGTCGTCTTTGGTGACGTTTTTCAGCTGATCCATCGACATCAGGCGGAAGGGGCCTCCGCTGGCGGTGAGCAAGATCTTCTCTATCTTGTTGCCGCCCTCTCCGACGATGCTCTGGAAGATAGCCGAATGTTCGCTGTCTACGGGCAGTATCGGCGTATGATACTGTTGCGCGAGCTGCAGTATCAGTTCGCCGGCCACGACGAGCGTCTCCTTGTTGGCCAGACAGATCGTCTTCCCCGCCTTGATGGCATGGATGGTAGGGCTGAGTCCGGCGAATCCCACCATGGCGGTGAGCACCATGTCGATAGGTTCGGCCTCCACGATCTCGTCGAGAGCCTTGCTGCCGGCATACACCTTTATCTCTTTCTGGTCGTCGAGGAGGCGGCAGAGCTCGTCGTATTTCTCCTCGTTGGCGATCACCACCGCCGCCGGATGGAATTTCCTCGCCTGCTGTGCGAGCAGCTCCACCTTGTTGTTGGCGGTAAGGCAATACACCTCATACAGGTCGGAGTGATCCTCGATCACCTCGAGCGCCTGCGTGCCTATCGACCCCGTGGAGCCGAGTATTGCTATTTGTTTTTTCTTTTCCTGATTCATATTTCTGACATATCTCTTTTCTGTAATGATGATTGCGGCGTATCAGATGTCGAGGAGCCCCTCGGGCAGTTCGACCGTCATCTCGCGGCTGTCGTTGTCGATAGAGGTGACAAACTCCTCCGCGGCGGGAATGAGTATCTCCCTGCCGTCTTCGCTCTTTATGGTGAGGAGGACGTTTTCGGTGGAGTCGTCTATCTCCGAGACCGTTCCTATCTTGTCGCGCGCGTTATTATATAAGGTGTAACCGATGATGTCGTCCCATCGGAGGGTGTCGTCGTCGTCATCGGAAAGGCTCCTGGGGAAGAACACCTCGCATCCGGTGATGTCGCGCGCCCTCTCCTGCGAGTCGATATCCTCAAACTTCATTATCGCCACCGACTGCCCTTTGAAGCGGTATTCCTCGATGAAGAAAGGCACGAGGATGCCGTCGATCCTGAGCACGAGGTAGCCGGCATCGACACGGTCGAACACATCGTCGTCGAAATTGAAGTTCACCTCGCCCTTCACGCCGTGGGGCTTTCCGATGACGCCTATCCTGTATACTTCTTCCTGTCTGATCATATCACTCCACTCTCTGAATCTTCGCCCCGAGCCGGTTGAGCCGCCCTTCGATATTCTCGTATCCGCGGTCTATCTGCTGGATATTGGCGATCTGACTCGTTCCGTCGGCACTCATCGCGGCGATGAGCAGCGCTATTCCCGCACGGATATCAGGACTCGTCATCCTTCCGGCGCGGAGTTTTATCTTATGGTCGTGGCCTATCACCACGGCGCGGTGAGGATCGCAGAGGATGATCTGCGCACCCATGTCGATGAGTTTGTCGACGAAGAACAGACGGCTCTCGAACATCTTCTGGTGGAAGAGCACGCTGCCTCTCGCCTGTGTGGCCACGACGAGGAGCACGGAGATGAGGTCGGGGGTGAGTCCGGGCCAGGGAGCATCGGCGAGAGTCATTATCGAACCGTCGATAAACGAGTCGATCTCGTAGTTTTCCTGATAGGGTATCACGAGGTCGTCGCCCTCCTCCTCCACCCTCACTCCGAGGCGGCGGTAGGATTCGGGGATGATGCCGAGGTTCTTCACCGACACATCCCTGATGCGGATGCCCTCGCCCACCATGGCGCCCATGCCGATAAACGAGCCCACCTCGATCATGTCGGGGAGCACGCGATGGGCGGCGCCGTGCAGTTCCTTCACTCCCACGATGGTGAGCAGGTTGGAGGCGATGCCGCTGATATTGGCGCCCATCCTGTTGAGCAGATGACAGAGCTGCTGGATATACGGTTCGCAGGCGGCGTTATACACCGTTGTCGTCCCCTCCGCGAGCACCGCCGCCATCACGATATTGGCAGTACCCGTCACCGACGCCTCGTCGAGCAGCATATACGAGCCTTTGAGATGCGACCCGTCGATGGTGTAGGTGTTTCTCTGCGGATTATGGATGAAGTCGGCTCCGAGGTATTTGAATCCGAGGAAGTGAGTGTCGAGCCTCCGTCGTCCGATCTTGTCGCCGCCCGGTTTGGTGACCACGGCTTTTTTGAATCTCGCCACGAGGGGCCCTATGAGGAGCACGCTGCCGCGGAGCTGTGCGCAGCGCCGTATGAACTCGTCGCTCTCGAGATATTTCAGATCCACGGCATCAGCCTGGAAGGTGAACGTGCCGGGCTCTTTTCCGGCCACCTTCACCCCGATATCGCGGAGCAGCTGTATGAGATTGTTCACGTCGAGGATATCAGGGATATTGCTGATTGTCACCTCTTCGGAAGTGAGCAGCACGGCGCTGATTACCTCCAGCGCCTCGTTTTTCGCTCCCTGCGGGGTGATGCTTCCCTTCAGCGGATGGCCTCCTTCGATGATAAATGACGACATAGGCGGTATCTTCTTTTGTTATTTCTTCTTTTTCTTCTTCCCGCCGTTGTTCTGCTGTGTCTTCTTTGCGGCAGGCTTGCTGAACTCGAACGTGTAGGGGTCGATCTGCACTTTCCCGTCGGTGAACCGCGCCAGGTCGTCGGCCACTTTCTCCTTGTCCATCGAACCGTGGCTCCACTCCTCGAGATCCTCTTTCATGAGGTCGGCGGTGAGTTTGATGAGCCTGTCTCTCTCCGGTCCGTCGGGCATTGTCTTGAGTTTGTCGAAGAGGGCGAACATCATCTTTCCGTAGTGTTTCACCTTGATATCGGTGCCGGGATAAGGCATCGGCTCCGGCTTTTCGCTGATCTTCTTCGCGGGAGTGATATCGTAAGGATAGTCGATATCGAGCTTGAAGCCGCTCATCAGGGCGATGTTGTCCCACAGTTTCTGTTTGAACCCGATGTTCTGGCTCATCTGCGGATACATGCCCGCCATCACGTTCACGATAGTCTCGGCGCAGCGCTGCCGCTCCTTCCTGGTAGGCAGCGTCATGGCATGCTCCACCATCTTCTGTATCTCCCTGCCGTATTCGGGCAGCACGATCTTCTCGCGGTCGGTGTTGTAATCTAATCCTTCTATATTCATATCGTTGACGGTTTTCATATTCTATAACAGTTTTTTCGGTGTCGTGGCCACGAAGTCTTTCAGATAGAAGGGCACGAAATATGCCACATCCTCGAACCGCCCTTCCGCCATCTTCTTCTCCGCCAGAGGGAACATATACTTCGCGAGGGGTTCTGTATCGCGGATGATGTGGGCGTTGGGATGGTTGATCTTCCCGATACACTTCGAGGCGCCGTTGCCGAAGAAATACACCGGGCGGCTGTCGAGCCACTCCCTGTAAGTGTTCTCGTCGACGACATCGGCCTGCGTCGCTCTCACCTCCTTCAGGGCGCGGTCGAAGATGCAGGCGTATACCTCCATCCGGCGGGCGTCGATCATCGGACAGAGCAGGGCGTCGTCTTCCAGTTCCTTTTCCAGCAATACGGGCACGGCGAGCAGACGCAGCGTCTCGACGGAGATCAGGGGGATCTTCCGTCCGTAGCATATCCCCTTCGCCATCGACACGCCGATGCGCAGACCGGTGTAGGAGCCCGGGCCGCAGCTCACCGCCACGGCATCGAGCGGCAGGGCGTGACCCTCGAGGAACGACAGCGCCTCGTCGACGAAGACACCCAGCTGCACGGCGTGGTTCGGACCGCTGTGATCTTCCTTGCTGAAGACACACTCACCGAACTGGCTTACAGCCACCGAACAGACGTTTGTGCTCGTTTCTATATGCAAAATACACGACATAATTCAATTCTTTATAAAAATATTTTGCAAAGTTACGCTTTTTTCCCAAGAATTTTGTACTTTTGCATAAAATTAACTCTAAATTTATATGATACAGTCAATGACAGGCTACGGAAAGGCCATCGTAGCGTACAAAAAAAAGAAAATCAACGTCGAGATAAAATCTCTCAACAGCAAGACTCTCGACCTCTCCACACGCATCGCGCCGCTCTACCGCGAGAAGGATATGGAGATAAGACAAATGCTGGCCAGGGAGCTCGAGCGCGGCAAGGTCGACTTCAGCATCTGGATAGAGAAAGATGCCGCCGACAGCGCCACGCCGATAAATGCCGAGATGGTGGAAAACTACTACAGACAGATCAAGGATATGTCGGAGAAATACGGCATCCCCGAGCCGCAGGACTGGTATGCCACCCTCATGCGCATGCCCGACGTGATGACAAAAACCGACACCGAGGAGCTCGACGACGAGGAGTGGCAGGCTGCCCTCGAGGCGATACGCCAGGCCATCACGGCGCTCGTAGACTTCAGAAACCAGGAGGGAGCGGCGCTGGAGAAGAAATTCACCGAGAAGATCGACAATATAGAACGGCTGCTCGCCGACATCGAACCTTACGAACAGTCGAGGGTGGAGAAGATCAGGGCGCGCATCGTCGAGGGCCTCAAGGCTATCCCCGAAGTGGAATACGACAAAGGGCGCCTCGAACAGGAACTGATCTACTATATCGAAAAACTGGATATCAGCGAGGAGAAGCAGCGTCTGGCCAACCATCTGAAGTATTTCCGGCAGACGATGGCGGAGGGCCGCGGACAGGGCAAGAAACTCGGTTTCATCGCTCAGGAGATGGGGCGCGAGATCAACACCACCGGCTCGAAGAGCAACCAGGCTGAGATGCAGAATATCGTGGTGAAGATGAAAGATGAATTAGAACAGATTAAAGAACAGGTACTCAATGCATTGTAAACTTATTATCTTCTCCGCTCCCAGCGGCAGCGGAAAGAGCACCATCATCAACTGGCTGATGCAGAACCACGAGGAGCTGCGACTGGCTTTCAGCATCTCGTGCACCAGCCGCAAGCCCCGCGGCACGGAACAAGACGGAGTGGAGTATTTCTTCATCTCGCCCGAGGAGTTCCGCCGGCGCATCGCCAACGACGAGTTCCTCGAGTATGAGGAGGTATACGAAGACCGTTTCTACGGCACTCTCAAGTCGCAGGTGGAGAGCCAGCTGGAGAAAGGCGACAACGTAGTCTTCGACGTCGACGTCAAGGGCGGATGCAATATCAAGAAGCACTACGGCGACAAGGCGCTGAGCATCTTCATACAGCCCCCGTCGATAGAGGTGCTCCGCGAACGGCTCGTAAAACGAGGCACCGACGCGCCCGAAGTGATCGAAGACAGAGTGGCGAAAGCGGGATACGAGCTCACCTTCGCCGACAAGTTCGACAAGGTGGTCGTCAACGACGACCTCGCGACAGCCGAAGAACAGACCTACCGGATCGTGAAGGCTTTCCTCGACGGCGACAGCGGCAACGAGGCATGAGAAAGAAAACAGGCATCTACGGCGGCACCTTCAACCCCATCCACAACGGGCATGTGGATATCGGGCGCCATATCCTCGGGAATACCGATATCGACGAGGTGTGGTATGTCGTCTCGCCGCAGAATCCATTCAAGATAAACCAGGAGTTGCTCGAAGACAGACTGCGCTTCGACATGACGAAGAAGGCGCTCTACCGCAAGGCCGGCCTCCTCGCCGTCGACTTCGAGCTGCGGATGCCCAAGCCGTCGTATATGTGGAACACGCTGCAGGCACTGTCGAAACGTTTTTCCAAGCGCGACTTCGTGCTCATCATCGGCGCCGACAACTGGCAGCGCTTCGGCGAGTGGTATAACGCCCGGGAAATCCTCGACAACTACGAACTGTGCATCTATCCGCGCAGAGGATATCCTGTCGACGAGAAGTCGCTGCCCGAAGGGGTAAGGATGATAAAGATGGATCTCATCGACATCAGCAGCACGGAGATACGGCAACTGGTGAAAGACGGCGAGCGATTCGAGCATCTCGTGCCGGCTCCCGTGGCGGATACGATCAAAAAACTGAAACTTTACAGATAGTTAAAACCTACAGAGATGAGAATTCTTACATCACTGATACGACTCGTCGGAGCGGCATTCCTGCCGATACGCAAAAACGGATGCTTCTTCCTCTTCATGCTTGTCCTCGGGTGGATATGCATCAAGTATGAAGTGCCCGGCGTGAAAAACTACAAGCCATACGAGTTCTCCGTGCAGGAGCTGTTCTTCGACCTTTATCTGCTGTGTCTTCTCCTCGCCCTCATCCCGAAGGCGGTGCGCCGGTGGGTCAGATTCCTCGCCGCCGCGGCCCTCTACATCATGGCCGTCATCGACATCTTCTGTTTCGTGAAGTTCGACTCCACCTTCAATCCCTCGATGCTCATGCTCGTCAGCGAGACGACGAAATCGGAGACGAAGGAGTTTTTCAGCACTTATCTCACTCCCGACGTCATATTCTCGCCGCTCGGCGCCGTGGTGCTGCTGATGATAGCACATATCATCTGGGGATGCATCCTGCGATGGGCGGAGAGAAAGAGGAAAAACAGAAGGCGCAATCTCACCGTCTCCGTGCTTAGCGACAATCTCAACCGCTGGGGGGATGTGATACAGCCGGCGGCGGGACTGGCCTGCATCGTGATCTTCGTCATCGCCGCCGCCAACGTGTGGGAAAACAAACGGCTCATGACGAAACTGATGACGCGCGACTCTATCGGGCAGGTGGAACATACTCTCACGGAGAAGGATAAGGCGCAACTGTATATACCCGTATACCGCTTCATCTTCAGCATGTATTCCAACCAGCTGGCCTCCACGCAGGTCGACGACCTGAAAGAGGCGGTCAAGGAGGTGGCCGTCGACAGCTGTTCGTTCCGCAGCCGCAATATCATCCTCATCATCGGAGAGAGCTACAACAAATACCACTCGCAGCTCTACGGTTACGAGAAGCCCACCACTCCCCGCCAGCTGTGGCTGCAGAAAGAGGGATACCTCGTGCCCTTCACCGACGTAGTGTCGCCCTGGAACCTCACCAGTTATGTGTTCAAGAACGTCTTCTCGATGCATACCGTCGGCGAGGAGGGCCAGTGGAGCGACGCCCCGCTCTTCCCCGAAATCTTCCGAAAGGCGGGATACCACGTCACCTTCCTCACCAACCAGTTCCTCCCGAAGGCCAAGTCGGCCGTTTACGACTTCAGCGGAGGATTCTTCCTCAACGACCAGGAGCTCAGCCGCGCGCAGTTCGACACGCGCAACAGCCGCCTCCATACCTACGACGAAGGACTGCTCGACGACTACGACTCGCTGAAGGTGCATAACACCGACGCGCAGCTCACCATCTTCCACCTCATGGGACAGCACGTCGACTACCGTCTCAGATATCCCAAAGACAGGAAGAAATTCGTGAGCGACGAATACAAGGTGAGGCCGAAGCTGCTCACACAGCACCGCGTGAGAATAGCGCAGTATGACAACGCCACGCTCTACAACGACTCCGTCGTGGCCGCCATAGTAAACAGATTCTACAACGACGACGCCATCATCATATATATGCCCGACCACTCCGAAGAGATATACAACAACGACTCCGGCATCTTCGGCAGAAGACACTCCATGAAAGTCGACTACCGCCTGGCCCGCGAGGAGTTCGAGATCCCCTTCTGGATATGGTGCTCGAAGAAATACGCCGAGAGCCATCCCGACATCTTCCGCGCGATATGGCTCAACAGACAGAAACCCCTCATGACCGACGCCCTGGCGCATACCCTCCTCTCCATCGCCGGCATCCACTGCAAGGACTACAAGGCGGAATACGATATCCTCAGTCCGGAATACGACACGCAGCGGCCGAGGATCCTCAAGGGAGAGGCCGACTATAATATCCTCAAACAACAAGCGCAGCAGAAAGAATGACATCCTACCGACCTGTTCTCGACAGAGACGAGACGAAGGCGATGCGGGGACTGGCGATCTTCGGCATCATCATGCACAACTACTGCCACTTCCTCTACAAGCTGGGGGTGGTGAAGGAAAACGAGTATACCTTCAACGCCGAGCTGCCGCAGCGCCTGCTCGAGCATCTCACCACAGGCAGCGGACATCCCGTCGTCGACCTGTTCTCGTTCTTCGGATGCTACGGAGTGCCTGTCTTCCTCTTCGTCAGCGGCTTCGGTCTTACGCTGAAATACGAGGCCGCCGGCATGCCGCGCGCCGGAGCCGGACGCTTCGTGATCTATCACTTCCTCAAACTCTTCCGCCTGATGGTGATGGGATATCTGCTGTTTATGATCCTCTCGCTCGGCGACCCGAGGGGATACCACGGATATACCTGGGATAAGGTCGCCGCACAGCTGCTGATGTTTATCAACCTGCTGCCCGAACCGAACAAGATCATCAAGCCCGGACCGTACTGGTTTTTCGGACTGATGCTGCAGTTCTATATCGTATACCGGCTCCTTATCTACCGCCGCCACTGGGGCTTCACCGCGGCGCTGATCCTCCTCTGCTGGGGAATACAGGAGATGTGCGGACCGATGAGCGACGAGCTCAACCGCGTGAGATACAACTGCATCGGCGGTATGCTTCCCTTCGGCGCCGGAGTGCTCTTCGCCCGTTACGGCGGCCGGTGGTGCCGGTCGGCGGGCACTGCGGCGTGGTGCCTGTGTTTCGTCATCATGTCGGCGCTGGTCTGCGCGAGCGTCTTCAACTACCACACGTGGATGTGGACGCCCCTCTTCATCGTCGGCGCCACCATCGCACTGGTAAAAATACTGCCGCGGCCGCTGCTCTCCCCCTGCGAGTGGACGGGAGCCCTGTCGGCGGCCCTCTTCGTGGTGCATCCCATCGTCAGGGAGATGACGGTATGGCAATACCGCAGCGCATATTGGGAGCGCGGCATCATCATCTATCTGCTCGCCTCCGTGGCGCTCGCCATCCTTTTCCGATGGATTCTCTCATTTATCCCCTCACCCAAACTACGACTCAGAAATGAACAAGATACTGAAAATCCGGCATCGCATTCATGAGCGTTCGCCGTTCTTCTCGAAGGTGGTGTATGCCTTCGACTTCGACGGTACGCTGACCACCAAAGACACTCTCATCGAGTTTATCATCCATGTGTTCGGCAGGCCGGCCTGCTACAAGGGGTTTATGAAACACTGGGCGATGCTGACGAGGATGAAGATGGGGCTCTACTCCAATTCGGAGGCTAAGGAGCGCATCTTCACTTATTTCTTCGGAGGCATGCGGCTGAGCGAGTTTAACTACCAGTGCGAGTCGTTCTGCGAGAAGAACCGTTTCCGTCTGCTCCGTCCTGACGGCATCCTCACCATCGAAAAGGCTCTCGCCGAGGGCGCCGACGTGCTCATCGTCAGCGCGAGCATAGAAAACTGGGTGCGGCCGTTTTTCGTCCTGCACGACGTGAAGGTGGCGGGCACGCAGATCGAGACGCAGGACGACGGCAGCGGCGACCCTGTCATCACGGGGCGCTTCAGGACGCCCAACTGCTACGGCCCGGAGAAGGTGAACAGGATCAGGGCTCTCTATCCCGACAGGGATGACTATCGTCTTATCGCTTACGGCGACAGCCGCGGCGACAAGGAGATGCTCGACTATGCCGATGAGGAATATCTTCTTTATTATGAAAGAGACAGAAACGACAAAGACGACGAAGAGACGGCAATGCCTTGGTGAGGTGGTGCGATTCGGCATCGTGGGCCTCACGGCGACGCTCCTGCAGTTCGGGGTCTACGAACTGCTGCTGCCCCTGATGAACGCCACGCTGGCGAATACCATAGCTTATATCGTCAGTTTCGTTTTCAATTACTTCGCATCCACGCGCTTCACCTTCCGCGTCAGCGGCAGCGCGCGGCGGGGAATGGGCTTCGCCTTCTCCCATGTCGTCAACTATCTCCTCCAGACGCTCTTCCTCAACCTCTTCATCCGCCTCGGAATACCGCCGCAGTGGGCTCCCCTCCCCATGTTCTGCCTCTGCGTGCCGATAAACTTCCTCCTCGTGAGATACTTCCTGAAGAAATAGCGGCAAAAGCGGAAGAGGCGCAGCCTCTCCCCCTCGCTGGCGAGGGGGCGGAGGAAGGCAAAGCCTTCCGGTGGGGGCGTGGATCCAAG
>Ga0065709_1029417_pt1 | contig 23737 bp, 18 predicted proteins | sample Hoacrofraction14_2_FD_59096 | JGI IMG/M metagenome (GOLD analysis project Ga0065709, IMG submission 59096) | Hoatzin crop microbial communities from Cojedes, Venezuela, sample from fiber fraction 14 v1 | ecosystem: Host-associated > Birds > Digestive system > Esophagus > Crop | place: Venezuela...
ATTGGGATTCCGTAATTCTGATTCTTCTTCTCATATTTTATCTTTATTTTGAGTTATTTCTGATTATAAATAGTGGGGAAGAAAGAAAAATCATTTAGAAATATAAGGTTCGGTCAGATTGTATAACGTTGCCTTTGGAAAACGACCGCAGTGGTTTTGGAAAACGACCGCAGTCGTTTTTTGAAACGACCGCAGTGGTTTCGTTTTTGCTTTTCGGCGATTTCGGTTTTCGCCTGGGCAAATTCCGACACTGCTTCGGGCAGATTCCGCGTTGGGGCTTAGTCAAATTTCACTTCTGGGAAAAAGTTTTGCTGAGCCCATTGGATGAGATTGTCGAGGATTGGCACGAGCGATTTGCCCCGCTCCGTGAGCGCGTACTCCACTTTTGGCGGCACGACGGGGTAGATTTTTCGGTTGACGAGTTGCTGCTGCTCCAAGTTTTTGAGCGTTTGCGAAAGCATTTTCTGCGAGCAGTCGGCCATTTCGCGGTGAATTTCGCCGTAGCGCATCACCCCTTCGGCGCTCTGGCTGAGGTTGTAGAGCACCAGCAGCGACCACTTGTCGCCAAATTTGCTGATGACGTGGCGAATGGTGCACATCGCGTAGGCGTCGTTGAGCACTTTCTTTTCCATTGTTGCAATTGTCTTTGACGCCGCAAAATTACTAAATTCTTACTAAAAGTGAGTAAGTTTCTCAGAGTTTTCATTCTTAAATAATGTTAAAGTTGTTTGGGCACTTTGCCGAAAATGCGGCAATTCTTACTTTTTGGTAACTACCCAACCAAAAAGTGCCGTCTTGACAAGCGCGTTTTTTTGCCGTAACTTTGCACCCGAAATCAGAAATCAACATGTATTAACCCCTTAAAAATTAAGAACAATGAAAAAGAATGTTTTGCTGATTGGCGCAACCGGATTCGTAGGTTCCGCAATCCTGAAAGAGCTCGTTGAGCGTGGTGTTAACGTAACGGCAGTGGCCCGCAACGCCGCGAAGGTGGCTAAGAGTGAACTGGTGAATGCCGTGGAGGCAGACGTGGCCGATGTGGATGCCATCGCCAAGCTGGCGGAGGGCAAGGATGCCGTCATCAGTGCGTACAATCCTGGCTGGGCCAACCCCGAAATTGCGCGCCTCATCAACGAGAACTACCCGAAGATTCTGAAGGCTGCGAAGCAGAGCGGCGTGGGCCGGCTGCTCATCGTGGGCGGCGCTGGCACGCTGTTTTGCGCTCCCGGCCTGCGCGTGGTGGATTCTGGCGCCATTCCAGAGGAAATCATGGGCGGTGTGCGTCCCCTTGGCGACTTCTATCTGAACACGCTCATGCAGGAAAAGGCCATCGACTGGGTGTTCTTTTCGCCTGCCGGCGCTTTTGACGAGCAGGGCCAGCGCACGGGCAATTACCGCCTGGGCAAGGATGACCTCATCGTTGATGCCAACGGCCAGAGCCACATTTCCGTGCAGGACTACGCCAAGGCCATGGTGGACGAACTGGAGACGCCGGCGCACCACCAGGAGCGTTTCACGATTGGCTATTGATAGGCGCACGCATGTGCAATTTTTTCCCTTCGGCAACCACCCCGCCGAAGGGATTTTTACCTCAAAACGACATTCATTCCCGAAATTTCAAGCAAGAAAATGGAAGAACTGGAGAAGTATTTGAAGCACCTGAACCGGCCCGCTGAGGTGGCGCTGGCCACGGTGGAAGGCGACAAACCAGCCATTCGCGTGTTTCAAGTGATGAGGCGCGAGGGCACGACGCTTTACTTTGCTACGGGCAAGCAGAAGCGCGTGTACCAGCAGTTGCTGAGCAACCCGAACGTGGAAATCATGGCGATGCGGGGCAATGTGTTTGTGAAGGCAATGGGGCGCGCGGACTTCGCCGTTGACGATGCCACGTGCCAGGCCATTTATGCCGAAAACCCTGTGCTGCCGCGCCTCTACGCGGACTATAAGTTGCTGGCCTACTTCAAGATGGACATCGAGGGGCTGGAGTATTACGACCTGCGTCCCACGCCGCCCGTTTGCGAATTCTATGATTTGCGAGAGCAGAAATAAGCGCCTGGATTGGCTGATTGGGCAGTTGATGAACGACGTGCCGCAGGCGCGGGGCATCGGCATCCCGGCCGACACGGTGGGCAAGCGCCAACTGCTGCGCGTGCTGATGAATGTGCGTGAGCCAAAGGCCGTTACGGAAGAATTCCTTGCCGTGCAAGACGCGGAGTTGCAGTGCCAGTTGCGGGAGAAAGGGGCGGTGCGGCTGGACGGCGACGGCATCGATATTTGGCAGGGCGACATCACGCGGCTGGCGGTGGACGGCATTGTCAACGCGGCCAATTCGCAGTTGCTCGGTTGCTTTGTGCCGCTGCACGGCTGCATCGACAACGCCATTCATTCCGCTGCTGGCGTGCAGTTGCGCCTGGCGTGCGCCGAAATCATGGCGCGGCAGGGGAGCAGCGAGCCGGCGGGGCAGGCCAAAATCACGGCGGGGTTCAATCTGCCGACCGCGCATGTGATTCACACCGTCGGCCCCATCGTCTATGGCGACGAACCGACGGCGGACGACCGCGCGCTGCTTGCCCAGTGCTATCGCAGTTGCCTGCGGCTGGCCGACGAAACGGGACTGAAATCGCTGGCGCTGTGCTGCATTTCCACGGGCGAATTCCGCTTTCCCAACCGCCTTGCGGCGCAGATTGCCGTGGACGAAGTACGGCGATTTTTGCCCTCGGCGAAGCATTTGCATCATGTCATTTTCAACGTTTTCAAAGATGTGGACAAAACTATTTACGAAGAATTGCTCGGAAAAAAGTGCGTGGCTGGGCAACCAGCGCAAGATTGAGCAGGCGCGGCGGCTCATTGCGTGCGCTGACAAAGTGGTTGTGGGCGCTGGAGCAGGGCTGAGTGCCGCGGCGGGCTTGCGCTACGACGGGCCGGAATTCTTTCGGGAATTCGCCGATTTTGTGGAGAAATATGGCATCAGCGACCTCTATTCGTCGAGTTTCTATCCGTTTGAAACGGAGGAGGAATATTGGGCGTGCTGGGCGCGTCACATCGATTTTGCGCGCTATCGGCCGGGCGCTGCGCCGCTCTATGGGCAGTTGCTGGGGCTGCTGCGCGGCAAGGACTACTTTGTGGTGACGACCAATGTTGACGGGCAGTTTCGGAAGACGGGGTTCGATGCGCAGCGGCTGTTTGAGGTGCAGGGTGACTATGCGTTTCTGCAGTGCTCGAAGGGTTGCCACGACACCTTATATTATAATGAGCGGCTGGTGAAGGAGATGGTTGCGCAGACGCGCGACTGCCAGATTCCGTCGCATTTGGTGCCGCGCTGCCCGCGCTGCGGCGAGCCGATGGCGGTGCATGTGCGTGTGGATGAGCACTTTGTGCAGAATGCGCAGTGGGAGGAGGCGTATCAGCGCTATGCGGATTTCCTGTCGGGCATCGGGCCGAAGGAGCGGGTGGTGCTGCTCGAATTGGGCGTCGGTTTCAACACGCCCTCCATCATCCGCCTCCCGTTTGAGCAGATGGCGCAGGAGCGGCGCAACGTCACGCTCATCCGCGTGAACAAAGAAAACGTGGCGTGCCTATTGAACGTGAAGAATTGCCTGCTTATCCGCGGCGAAATCGCGGAGCTTTTTGCGGAAAATGGCGATGCGCCCGCCGCGGAATGCGCTTCGCCTGTTGCGGAAAACGTTTCGACAGCAGTGAAAAGTGGCAGAAACGTGGCGGTGTAGCGGCGGCAGAAATGTTTTTGGCAAGGCAAAAATAGTTTGTGCGAAGGCAAAAAAAGGAGGAATGCGATGAACATTCCTCCTTTCTTTTTGGTGAAAAACAGTGCGCGGCGCTTACTTTTTCGTCGTCTTCTTCGCGGGTTTTTCGGCCTTGGGCGCCTCGGGTGCGAAGAGGTCGGACATGGCAGCGGCGGGTTTCTCGGCGGTTTTCTCGGCCTTTGGCGCTGCTTTCTTCTTGGGTGCCGGCGCTTTCTTGGGCTCATCGGCAGGTTTTTCTGCCTTCTTCTCGGCCTTTGGCGCAGCCTTCTTTGCGGCAGGTTTCTTGGCCGGTGCCTTGGCGGGTGCGGGCTCTGCCTCCTTCAGTTGCTCGAGCTGCTTCTGCAGTTTCTCTATTTCCTTGTCCTTCTTCTCAATTTCCTCGCCCTGGTTGCGGATGGTGGTGAGGAGCGAGTTGAGTTCCTCGTTGTCGATGTCGGCAGGGTAGAGCGTGTTGACGCGGTGGATGAAGTCGCCGATGATATTCATGTAGTTTGTGAAGGCGTCGTAGGGATTGTCGTAGATGCCTCTGTTCATGCCCACGCTGGCGGGTTTGGTGGTCATGAATCGGAAGTTGTTCGATGCCTGCAGATAGTCCCAGTCCTGCTTGATGCGCCGGTCGTCGCAGATGCGCACGCGGTCGGCCACGGAGTAGAGTTTGTTGAAGGCTTCGCGCTGCATGACGTTGCCGAGCCAGCAGCTGGTGTCGCGCTCTTCGTCCACCCACGAGATGTTGTATGCCACGTTGAGCGGGCCAGTGGATTTGCCTTTGGTGCAGAGTTCCGACGGGGTGGAGAAGGTGATGCCGCGTTCGCGTGCGCAGTGGGGCAGTGCGCGGAGGAATTCGAGGATGTTGCTGGAGAGTGGTTGGTAGATGCCGAGCGCGCAGAGCTCCATGAAGATGTTGATGACCTGCTCCTCTTCGGGCATGCTGGCAATCCAGTCCATGTAGGTGTCGGCGAAGAGCGGGTACTCGTCCCAGCTGGCGTTGTTGAAGCGGAGCGAGATGTCGTCGGAGAGCTTGTAGTCGCGCAGCAGGAGCTTGAGGTTGGGATTGAGTGCGCAGTGGTAGATGTAGTGGGGCGATTTCCATCCGAGGATGTGCTTAGCGCCTTCGGTGAGCATGCCTTTGAAGCCCATGGCGGCTACTTGTGCGCCGATGTCGTCGCTGTAGATGAGCGATGAGTTGCGGAACACTTTCGGGGTTTTGCCGAAGAGTTCTTTGATTTTGTCGCGCATGCGGAGCGATTCTTCGCGGAAGGATTCTTCGTTGGCGAGTGAGGAAAGGCCGTGGCTGTAGGGTTCGCAGAGCCATTCCACGCAGCCGGTGTCGTTGAGTTCCTGCAGCAGGTCGATGACGTTGGGCGCATGGAGTTCGAGTTGCTCGAGGCCTACGCCGGAGAGTGAGAGCGCCACTTTGAAGTATTTGTCGTTCTCGCGTGCCATTTGGATGAGCGTCTGCAGCGCGGGGATGTAGCTTCGCTCGGCAATTTCGGTGATGGAGCGCTCGTTCTCGTAGTCGTCGTAGTAGTAGTGGTCGCGGCCGATGTCGAAGAAGCGGTAGCGCTTGAGGTGGATGATTTGGTGTATCTCAAAATAGAGGCAGATGGTTTTCATATTTTTGAGGTTTTGAGTTGGTGAGTTTTTTAGTTATTGAGTGCCTTAATGGTAGAACTTGTAGAGGGTTTCGTCGTAGAGTTTCCTGACGCGCTGTCCCACTTTCTCCCAAGTGATTTCGTTCACTTCCTTCAGGCCTTCTTCCTGCAGGTACTGGAAGAGGCTGGGGTAGGTGCAGATGGCGTAGATGGCGTCGGCCATGGCGTGAATGTCCCAGTAGTCCACCTTGATGACGTTGGTGAGGATTTCGCCGCATCCGCTCTGCTTGGAGATGATGCAAGGGGTGCCGCACTGCATGGCCTCGAGTGGCGCGATGCCGAAGGGCTCTGAGACGGACGGCATGACGAAGACGTCGCTGTCTTTGTAGCATTCGTACACTTGCTTGCCGCGCTGGAATCCGGGGAAGTGGAATCGGTCGGCAATGCCTCTCTCGGCGGCGAGGTTAATCATGGCGTCGAGCATGTCGCCCGAGCCGGCCATGCAGAAGCGCACGTTCTGGGTGCGGTGGAGCACCATGGTGGCCGCCTCGACGAAGTATTCGGGGCCTTTCTGCATGGTGATGCGGCCGAGGAAGGTGACGACTTTCTCCTTGTCGTGCTTGGGGCGCGGAATGTCTTGCAGTTCCTGCGAAAGGGGATAGACGGCGTTGTGCACGGCAAAGACCTTCGCGGGGTCCTGATGATATTCGTTGATGACGGTGCGGCGAGTGAGTTCGCTCACGCACATGATGCAGTCGGCGTGGTCCATGCCGTTCTTCTCAATGCCATAGACGGTGGGGTTCACCTTTCCGCGCGAGCGGTCGAAGTCGGTGGCATGGACGTGGATGCAGAGTGGTTTGCCGCTCACGAGCTTGGCGTGCACGCCAGCGGGGTAGGTGAGCCAGTCGTGGGCATGGATGATGTCGAACTGCTCGCTTCGTGCCACGACGCCTGCGATGATGGAGAAATTGTTGATTTCGTCGTGCAGGTTTCCGGGGTAGCCGCCGGCAAATTCCATGCAGCCCATGTCGTTGACGTTCATGTAGGAGAAGTCAGCGTAGATGTGGTTGCGGTAGTTGTAGTAGTCGTCGGGCGACATGTAGTCTGGCAGTCTGTTCTTGACATAGTTCCAGTCGTGGTCGCGATAGACGATGGGCACTTGGTTCATGCCCACGATTTTGAGGAACCGCTCTTCCTGTCCGCAAGGTTTGGGCATGCAGAAGATGGTCTCCACGTCGTTTTGCAGGCTCAGGCCTTTGGTGATGCCGTAGGAGGCAACGGCCAGTCCGCCATAGATTTTGGGAGGGAACTCCCATCCGAACATGAGTACTCTCATAGTGTGCTTTCCTTGCGTTTATAGGTTATACAAATCGTTCATGAGTTTGGTGATGCGCAGCACTTCGGCCACGTTCATGGCAAAGCTGAGCGCGCCGCGTCCGTGGAATGGCGGGTTGCCGTCGAAGAGTTCGGGCAGCGTGCCGATGCAGTGGTACTGCATTTCCTCCTCCAGTCCCACGAAGATGCGGTCCATGAAGGAGAAGGCGGTGCGGTTGTAAACGCGCATGCAGGTTTCGAGATAGAATCCGGAGAGCCAGGGCCAGACGGTGCCTTGGTGGTAGGCGGCGTCGCGCTGCACCTGCCCGCCCTCGTAGATGGGGTTGTATCCGCCGCTCTTGGGCGAGAGGCTGCGTATGCCCTTGCGGGTGAGCAGTTCCTTGGTGCAGATGTCGAAGATTTTCTTCTTCTCGGGCTTGGTCAGCGGCGAGTATTGCAGCGAAGCGGCGATGAGCATGTTGGGGCGAACGCTCCAGGAGATGTAGTTGCCGTCAACGTAGTCGAGCAGATAGCCGTGCTCGTTGAGGAACGTCTCCTTGAACGACGCGCCGGTCAGTTCGGCCAGGTGAGTGTATTCGCCTGCCTCGTTGCCGCGCCCGCCCAGTTGCAGCAGTTCGGCGTTGAACATCAGGGCGTGATACCACAGGGCGTTGATTTCCACCACATAGCCAGAGCGCGGCACCACGGGCTTGCCATTCACCTGCGAGTTCATCCATGTGGCGGCCTTGTCGCGCCCGTTGGTGTAGAGCAGGCCGTTCTCGTGGAGGAAAAGGTTGCTGTGCTTGCCCTGCTTGATGAAGTCAACGATGTCGTCAACGAGCTTGCCATATTTCTTCTGCGCCTCTTCCATGCTGACGAACTGCGCGTACTGCTGCACGCACCACACGGCCCAGAGCAGCACGTCGGGCGCATCCATTTCGTAGAGTCCCACGCTCACGGGGCGGTCGGCCAGCACGTCGCGAATGGCCTTCTCGGCCGTCTGCATCACCTGCTCGAAGTATTCCTTTTCGCCGATGGCGAGAGTCAGGCCGGGCAGCGAGACGAACGTGTCGCGGGCGCGGGTCTTGAACCACGGATAGCCGGCAATGATGTATTCCTCGCCGTCCTTCTCGTAGTGGAATTGGTGGGCAGCGTTCACCAGACACTGGTGGAATGAGTCGCGGCTCTTGTGCACCTCCACTTCCTCGTCGAAGAGTTTCTTTGCGCTGCTCATCTTCAGTTCCTCCACGCCGGCGCTGAACACCACGCTCTCGCCCTTGCGGATGTTGAACTCAAAGTAGCCCGGCACGTAGAGGTCCTCCAGGTATTCGTAGCCCAGCTCCAGCTCGCGCTGATATTCGATGCCCTTATACCAGTTCGGCTCAAAGTGCCATTCGTTTTTCTTGCTCACCTGCATGTAGAGGTCGGGGTAGGCGTCATACATGCGCGTCTTGATGCCATTGTCGCATTCCGAGTAGTCGCGGCGCGCGCGGCTGTTTTCGTGCGTCAGGTCGGCCGCGTTGCGGAACGCGAGGAAGGGCCTGAGGCGCAGCGTGGTCACGGAGTGCGCATCGAGCAGCGTGTAGCGGATGAGCACACGGTTGGCGAAGTGCTGAAACACTTTCTCTTTCTTCAGAATCACGCCGCCCACGCGGTAGATGGTGGTCGGCACTTTGTCCCACTCAAACTCGCGGATGTACTTGTGGCCGTTGGGCGAATAGACGCCGCCTTGGTAGCGGTGCAGGCCCAGGTTGAACTCAGCGCCATGCTGAATCACCGTCTCGTCGAGCGAAGAGAGCAGAACATGCTGCTCGCTGTCGATTTCGGGAACCGGAATGACAAGCAAACCGTGATATTTGCGCGTGTTGCAATCCACCACCGACGAGCAGCTGTAAGCGCCGCTGCGGTTCGTGCGCAGGATTTCCTTCGGCAGGCTGTCCTGCAGGTTCACCATCAGCGTTTTGTCAAATCGCAAATAACTCATACTTGTGTCTTTTTATATTATTAAGGTAACTTCGTGCAAGCAACGGGCCGTTCCTGCCCAATGCCGTGAATATACTTTGCCCCAAAGTTAATGTTTTTTTGTGTTTCCTGCAAAAAATCACCGTAAAAAACGCGCTGCAACCCGCTTTTTCTCATAATTTTAGCATAAAATCTGCTAAAAAACATATTTTTTCGGCACTTTTTTTGGCGCGTCAACCATTTTTCCTAACTTTGCACCGCGCTCAAACAATGCCGCGCAATGCCCTATGGTCAAGAAAGAAAACATGGCTGCGGAAGTCGTCTTCCAGAAAATCCAACGCTTTGCCGAACTGCTCACCGAGGAGCAGCTCGCTGCTTTCAGGCACCAGATGAGCGTGCAGTCCTACGGCAAGGGACAGCCCATCTACCTCGAGGGCGATGTGCCCGAATACCTCCACTTCATGCTCGAGGGAAAGGCCAAAGTCTATATGAGCGGCGTGGGCGGCAAAAAGCAAATCATGCGCGTGGTGAAGCCCGTGGAACTCTTTGGCTACCGCGCCTATTTCGCCGGCCAAAACTACATCGGCACCGCGGCAACGCTCACTCCCTGCACCATTTGCCACGTGCCCATGCGCATCGTCAGCCAATGGATGGCGGAAAACGTGGAAGTCTCCAATTTCTTCATCAACCTCCTGTCCTACGAACTGGGCAATGCCGACGTGCGCACCGTCAATCTCACGCAGAAGCACGTCCGCGGGCGCCTCGCCGACGCCCTCCTCTTCCTGCGCGACAGCTACGGTCTGGAGGAGGACCACAGCACCATCTCGGTCTATCTCTCGCGCGAGGACCTGGCCAACCTTTCCAACATGACCACCTCGAACGCCATCCGCACGCTCTCTGCCTTTGCCGAAGAGCATCTCATTGCCATCGATGGGCGCAAAATCAAGATTCTCGACCTGCCCCACCTGCAGAAAATCGCCAAGATAGGGTAGGGCGCAGGCAGGGCATTTCCCCCGCGCAAGCAGGGCATTTCCCTCAACTCCACACGCAGAAAAAACAAAGCGGCGAACGATTTCTGGTCGTTCGCCGCTCCTTATATATAATAATGTGTAGGCTCAGACGGGCACGGTTGGCTTATTGGATGCCGCGCTCGCGCAGCTGCTCCTGCCATTTCCAGGCCGAGCGCAGGATGTCGTCGAGCTTGGCCGTGGCCTTCCAGCCCAAAACCTTGTTGGCTTTATCCACATTGCCCCACACCTTCTCGATGTCGCCCTCGCGGCGCGGTGCGAAGCTCCAGTTCAGTTTCACGCCAGTGGCCTTCTCAAACGTCTCCACCACTTCCAGCGTGGACAGGCCGGTGCCAGTGCCGATGTTGAACACCTCCACGGGGTCGCTCTCCGGGTTCTCCAGCACGCGCGCCATGGCTGCCACGTGGGCCTTGGCCAGGTCAACCACATAGATGTAGTCGCGGATGCAAGTGTGGTCGGGCGTGTTGTAGTCGTGGCCAAAGATTTTCAGTTCCTTGCGGATGCCCATCGCCGTCTGCGTCACAAACGGGATGAGGTTCATGGGCACGCCGTTGGGCAGTTCGCCGATGAGTGCCGACGGGTGGGCGCCGATGGGGTTGAAGTAGCGCAGGATGATGGACTTGATGGGCGCGCCGCTGTGGATGTAGTCCTGAATGATTTCCTCGTTCACCTGCTTCGTGTTGCCGTAGGGCGACAGGGCCTTCTGAATGGGCGCCTGCTCCGTCACCGGCAGGTTCTCCGGCGAAGGCTGGCCATAGACCGTGCACGACGAGGAGAAGATGATGCCCTTCACGCCATACTTCGGCATGAGCTCCAGGATGTTGATGAGCGAGTTCAGGTTGTTGCGGTAGTAGAGCAGCGGCTTCTGCACGCTCTCGCCCACGGCCTTCGACGCTGCGAAATGGATGATGCCCTCAATGCCGGGATGGGCTGCGAAAACGCCGTCGAGCGCTTCCTTGTCGCAGCAGTCCACTTGGTGGAAGGCGGGGCGCTTGCCCGTGATGGCCTCGATGCCGTCAATCACATTGGCCGAACTGTTCGACAGGTTATCCACAATCACCACCTCGTAGCCTGCCTCTTGCAGTTCAACGGTGGTATGCGAACCGATGTAGCCGGTTCCGCCAGTAACAAGAATTGTTGCCATAGTCTTTTAGTTTATCAGGTTTTTGATTCGATGTGTTCGTATGCGTTTCTCTGTTCTGAGTTCGAATGGCGTTAATCCGTTCTTACCCAGTGTGTTGTTTTGTCTTCGCTCAATCCGGTGTTTAACTTCTGCGTTGGGCTGAAAACTCCCGTCGGATGGTCTGCGCCGGCGCGGCAAGTGCAACTGCGGCTCGCCATTCGCTTTTAACTTTTCCGCCATTTTTAGTTGCGAAATTGTTAACTATAGGCGCCCCAGTCCAGCCGATTTCCGGCCCGCGCGGCGGCCAAAACGGGCGGCGGTTTTGAAACGGAAATGAAACAACCAGGGCTGTTTTTCCGTCGAAGACCTTCGTTTTGAGAAACGATGCCCTTCGTTTTCGAAAACGAAGACCTTCTTTTTGCAAAACGATGCCCTTCGTTTTTTGAAACGGCCGCCGGTCTTTTTTTGACCATTCCACGGCAAAGATACAGAATTTTTTGTTAAAAGCGTATTGCCGCTGCGAAAAATTGTTGCTCTGTTCCCAAGTTTTTGCTTTTGCAAGTTTATTTTGGCGAAAAGTGTGCGAGTTTCCGCCTTTTTTTGTATTTTTGCAAAGAAATGTGGAATTCATGCAGACAGACCCTGCTTGCCGCGCTGGCGGCAGCGGTCCTCCTTTCCTGCGGCGGCAGCGATGTGCGTGTGGCCGAAGGCGTGTTCGGCAGTGGCGGCGAAACCAGTGCCGAGGGGATGGACCTGGATGGCATTGAGCAGACCGGCGAGCTGATTGTCCTGACGCGCTACGGCGAGAACACTTACTATGAGTGGCGCGGCGAGGGCTTTGGCGCGCAGTATCTGCTGGCCACGGCCTACGGGCGGAGCGTGGGCGTGGTGGTGCGCGTCGATGTCTGCCACACCGACAGCGAGCTCGTGGCGCGCCTGCGGCAGGGCGACGGCGACGTGATGTTCACTTCGTCCTTGCCCGACACCGTGGCCGAGGCATCGCCGCCCGAAGGCCTGCAGCGCGTGGATTTCCGCCTCGGAAAGAGCCGCTGCCAATGGTTCGTTCGCCAGGAAAGCAGCGAACTGGAGGGCTCCCTGCTCAGTTGGTTCGACGACCATGAGCTCGACCTCCTCGCCCTGTCGCGCCCGCAGCTGAGCGATGCCGACGGCAAGACCTACGTGCCGCGGCGCCAGGTGAGCAGCGTGGTGCGCAATGCGGCGAAGGGCGAAATTTCCATCTACGACGCCCACTTCAAGCGCTATGCCCGCCAATGCGGCTGGGACTGGCGCCTGCTGGCCGCACAGGCCTACCAGGAATCGGGCTTCGACGCCAAGGCCGTGTCGTGGATGGGCGCCCGCGGCCTCATGCAGCTCATGCCGGCCACGGCGAGGAGCGTGGGCGTGAGCGGCCGCGAGTTCGACCCCGAAAGCAGCGTGCAGGGCGCCACCCGCCTCATTGCCCAGCTCAGCAAGCACTACAGCGGCGTGCGCAGCGCCGACGAGCGCATCAATTTCGTCCTCGCCGCCTACAATGCCGGCGCGGGGCACGTGGACGACGCGCGGGCACTTGCCCAGAAACTCGGCCGCAATCCCGACCGCTGGAACGAAGTGGGCCCCATCGTGCTGCGCATGTCCGAAAGCCAATACTACAGCGACCCCGTGGTGCGCCACGGCTATTTCCGCGGAAGCGAAACCTATGACTACGTGAACAGCATCCGCAGCCGTTGGCAAAGCTACAAGACCAAGATAAAGAAATGACATCGGAAGGAAAGAAAAAAATCGTTTTTGTGGCCAATCCAATCTCAGGAACCCACAATAAGCGCCTGATACTGAAGAAGGTGGACGAACTGCTCGACCGCGACCGCTACGACTTTGAGGTGGTGACGACGGAGTATGCCGGGCATGCCACCGAAATTGCGCGAAGCGCGGCCAACAGCGGCGTGGACATCGTTTGCGCCATTGGCGGCGACGGCACCGTGAACGAGACGGCGCGCGCATTGGTGCACACCGACACCGCCCTCGCCATCATTCCCTGCGGTTCGGGCAACGGACTGGCGCGCCACCTGAGCATTCCCATGGACCCCACGCGCGCCATTCGCCTCATCAACGAAGGGCCGGTGCAGCGCATCGACTACGGCATCGTCAATTTCCATCCCTTCTTCTGCACTTGCGGCGTGGGATTCGACGCCGAAGTGTCGCAGCGCTTTGCCGAGGCCAACAAGCGCGGGCCCATTTCCTACGTGGAGCAGGTGCTGAAAACCTACCGCACCTTCAACCCCGAAACCTACGAACTGACCGTGGAGGACGAGCAGTCGGGGACGCAGACCTATGAGGCCGTCATCATTGCGTGCGCCAATGCCTCGCAGTATGGCAACAATGTCTACATCGCACCCCAGGCCAGCGTGCAAGACGGACTGATGGACGTGACCATCATTCAGCCGTTCCCCCTCATCGACGTGACGCAGATTGCCTTCCAACTCATCAACGGCACGCTTTCCGACAGCAGTTACATCAAGACGCTGCGCTGCAAGCAACTGACAATCAGGCGGAAAAAGGCGGGCGTCATCCACTGCGACGGCGACCCCTTCGACGCCGAAGCGCTCATCGACGTGTCGATTGTGCCGCAGGGCATGAGCTGCATCTTCTCCAGCGAAGCGCGCAACCGCAACGTGGGCAACACGCTGTCGAACGCCTTCCTCGAGGCATTCAGCAACATCACGCAGCGCTACCAGGAACTGCTGCAGATGAATCCGCTGAAGTGACGCGCAATTTGCTCAGCGCCAGGCATTTCCGCCCGAAGAACTTTTCGTAGAACTCCCCAAGAATCTCCACCGCCCATGCGGTTCATCCATATTTTCAACCCGTCGAACGAGATGGCGCTTGCGGCCGATGTGACCAACTACACGCCGCCCAAGCGCATCCAGCAGCTGGAGCAGCAAATGGCTTCGCTGCCAGCCGCTTACGCCCGCCGCGGCGACGTGGTTCTGACGGACTGGAGCGCCGCCACCTACGCCCAGCTCTGCCAGCGCGCTGGCTGCGAACTCGTGCCAGCGCCGTGGGGATGGAGCAAGGCCATCAGGCACAAACTCCTGCGCTGGGGCGTGCCAGAGCGGCTCATGCCCTCCGACGAAACGCTCGGCCTGTGGCGAACCTTTGCCAGCCGCAGTTTCGTCATCCCCTACCAGCAGCGCCTTCGCGCGGCCTTTCCGCTGCCGCAACTGCTTGTGGAGAGCGCGGAGGAATTCATCGGCGGGCGCGGCGAATGGACCAACGAGCGCCCGTATGCCGTCATCAGCAAGCCCGAATTTTCGAGCAGCGGCCGCGGCATTTGCATCGCCCAGCCGCAGCAGAGCGTGAACAATTTGCCCGCGCTCATCGACCGTTTCTACGACAAGACGCTCGATTTCGCGCTCGAATTTTTCCTCACTGGCGCCAAGGTTCACTTCCTGGGCTACAGCGTTTTCAGCGCCAAGCCGCAGGGCCACTACGTGGAAAACTACGACGAGGAGCAGCCGCAGCTTGAGGCGCGCATCCTCCAGGCGCTGCAACCGCTGGCCACCGCCGCGGCGCCCGACCTGCCACGGCAGGCGCTCCAGCAACTCATCCGCGCCCACCAAACCGCCCTGCAGCAACTGCTCCTTGGGCGCTACCGCGGACCGCTCGGCATAGACCACCTCGTGGCCAAGATTTCGCCCCAAGAAGTGCGCATACATCCCTGCCTGGAAATCAATTTGCGCATGAATATGGGCATCGTTAACATCCTGAAACACAAAAAGAAATGACGAAGATAAAGACAATTCTCCTCCTTGCCGTGCTCGCTTTGCTGAGCCAAAACCTTTGCGCGCAGTACGTGCCGCAAGATTTTCCTAAGCGCGAAACGCGGGCCGTTTGGTTGGCCACCATTGGCGGCATCGACTGGCCGCGGAAGAAAGTGCAGCGCAGCAGCGACGTGGCGGCGCAGCAGGCCGAACTCTGCACCCTGCTCGACCGCCTCGCAGCCGCCAACATCAATATGGTGCTGCTGCAGACCCGCATCCGCGGCAGCGTCATCTATCCCTCCAGCCTCGAACCCTGGGACAACTGCCTGACGGGCAAGGCCAACGAGGGTCCGGGCTACGACCCCCTGAAGTTCGCCGTGGAGGAGTGCCACAAGCGCGGCATGGAGTGCCACGCCTGGGTGGTGGTCACGCCGCTGGGCGAACTTTCGCGCCAGAAAAAGCATGGTCGGCAGGGACTTCTGCAGCGCCATCCGGAACTGGTGAAGACCGTGAAGGGCGAGTGCTTCATGCGGCCCGACCAGCCCGGCACGGCGGAGCACGTGGCCGATGTCTGCGCCGAAATTGCCCGCAACTACGACATCGACGGCATTTCGCTCGACTACATCCGCTACCCCGAGAAGCAGTACGGCTACAGCGACAACGCCTCGCCCAGCCAGAAGCGCGAAAACATCACCCGCATCGTCCGCACCGTGCACGACCGCGTCAAGGTTCTGAAGCCGTGGGTGCGCCTAAGCAGCAGTCCCATAGGCAAATACGACGACCTGCCTGGCCAGAGTTCGCGCGGCTGGAACTGCTACACTGCCGTCTATCAGGACCCGCAGGCATGGCTGCGCGACGGCATTCAGGACGCCATCTACCCCATGATGTATTTCCGCAACAACGACTTCTATCCATTCCTGCTCAACTGGTCGCAAAACCGCTACGGGCGCGACTTCTCGCCTGGCCTCGGCATCTATTTCCTTGACCCGCGCGAAGGCAAATGGCAGCTCGACGATGTGCGCCGCGAACTCTACGTCAGCCGCCAGTTGGAGGCTGGATTCGTGCTTTACCGCGCCCACTATCTCGTGCAGAATTTCAAGGGAATCTACCAAACCATTCAGCAGGAACTGTGCCCCTTCAAGGCCCTTCCGTCCGCTCTGGCAGCGGCAGAGGGCACCGCGCCCGCCGCGCCCGAAAACCTGAGCAGCGACGGCAGCGGCCTGTGGTGGAGCAGCGGCAACGACTACGGCGCCGACATCACCTATAATATATATGGTGGCGCCGACTGGCCAGTGGACACGAGCCGTCCCGAAAACCTGCTGCAGGTGGCCCACCGCGGCACCAGCCTCGCCCTCAATGCGCAGACCGCTGGCCGCCGCTACTACGCCGTTTGCGCCATGGACCGCTACGGCCGCGAGAGCGAACCCTGCCAGATGGAGCAACGGCCGTCGCCGCCCAAGCAACTCATCAAGGACTACGACGACCAAAAGACGAAGAAATCCGCCAAGAAATCTTCCAAGAAATCGAAGAAAAACAAGCGCAAAAAATAATTCCGCACCGCCACCCCTGAAAAACGAAGGGCATCCTTTTTGAAAACGAAGCCCTTCCTTTTGAAAAACGAAGGGCATCCTTTTGAAAAACGAAGACCATCCTTTTGAAAAGACGCAGGCATCATTCTTTCAACAAGCATGAGACGGACGTTGAGACATAGAAGCATTTTCGCAGTGGCCATCAGCCTCTGCCTGCTGTTGCTGTGCGGTTGCCTGGGCAGCGCTTCGGAGCGCGAGCAGGCCGCGGTGGACAGCCTGAACGATGCCTGCTACGCCCTGCGCTACCGCAGCCTGGCCGACACCGAGCAGTTGGCGCGGCAAGCATTGTCGCTGGCCGAGCAGACTGGCTACAGCGACGGGCGTTTTGAGGCCCTGTGCTGGTTGGGGTGGGTGAGGGGTATGCGCCTCGACTTCGCCGGCGCCGACAGTTGCTACCGCGAAGTGGCGGAGCATTGCAACAACGTCTTGCTGCGCATGCTCGCCGATGCCGGCGAAATGAGCGTGTGCGTGCGCCAAAGCCGCGACCGCGATTACTATAGTTGGCGCGAGGACTACGAGCAGGGGGCGCAGCGCCTCAGCGGCGTAAGGCTGCATGGCCGCCGTGCGTGGTTGAAGGACGTGGTGGAAAGCAGTTTCTACCTCACCGAAAGCATCTACTATTACTACATGCGCCGCGAGAGCGATATGTACGCCTGCTTCGACGCCTGGGCCGACCGCTTTCTGCAGGGCGAACAGCCGGCCGGCAATGTTGACGCGGGCGAATGGGCCATGTATTGCTTCCTTCGCGGCAATGTGCGCAGCGCGGGCGGCGGACTGGAAATGGACAACGTGAACTGGCTGCTCCACGCGCTCGATGTGAGCCGCCGCCACTACTACGGCTATGTGGTGGGAAAGGTGGAAAGCAGTCTGGGACAAGGACTTAGCAAAATCAAGAACGAAGAGCAGAGCGAGGGCGGCATGCTGGCCAAGACCGACAGCGCTCAGGTGAATGAGCGGCGCCGCTTGCGTGCCCTGGGCGACGAACTGCTGCGCGTGCTGGGCAGCACCGAGGACGAGGGCGTGGACAGCCTCGACCTTTGGCTGGTGAACGACGCGCTGCGCTGCTTCCGCATCTACGGCAGCGGTTTCGACGAAAGCCAGGCGTGGCTCAGTGCGAGCGACTACTGGCTGAACCACGGCGATGGCGCCATGGCCCTTGCCGCCATGGACAGTGCCGAGGCCGTGGGCGTGAAGACGCTGGAATGGCGCGCCGACGTGGCTGAGCATTGGTGCCTGGTCCACAGCGCTTTGGGCGACAAAGCGGCGAGCGATGCCGCCCGAAACGAATACCTCGACGTGCTCGACAGCGTGCGCCAGGACCGCCGCATGGAGCAGCGCCTGGGCGTGCTTGAGGACGAGCAGCGGAGCGTGGAGCGCAGCCTGTGGGGACTGCTCGCCACCGTGGGCGTCTTGGCCGTGGCGTGGCTGCTGCTGCGCCGAAGGCTGGTGCGCCGAAGTGCCGAGCATTACGAAGAAGAGCGCCACCGCGTGGAGAGCGAAATGGCCGCATGGCGCGCCGAGACCGACCAACTGCTTGGCGCGCAGCAAGGCGAGGCCGAAACCCTGCGCGAGGAGGGCGAGGAGCGCCGCATGAAGGCCGAGCAGTGGAAGCGCGGATGGGTGGACCGCTGCGCCTGCGTGGGCATCGTCAATGGCATCCGCCCCTACCTGGACCGCGCCCTGCGCCTGTGCTACAAGAAGGCCGAAAACCTCACGGCGGAGGACCTGGACTACGTGGGCGAACTCATGGACCGCATCGGCACCCACAACGAGGTGCTCATGCACTGGGTTGACGTGCGCAAGGGCATGGTGCGGCTGAACGTGGAGACTTTCTCGCTGCGCGAACTGATGGACATCGTGCGCAAGGCCGACCGCGTGTTTGCGCAGAAGGGACTGACTCTCAGCGTGGCCGACAGCGAGGCGAGCGTGAAGGCCGACAAGGCGCTGACGCTCTTCATGATGAACACCCTGCTCGACAACGCCCGCAAGTACAGCGGCGAGGGCGGCACCGTGCGCCTTTGGGCCGACGAGAGCGACGACTTCGTGGAGGTGAGCGTGCAGGACGAGGGCCGCGGACTTTCGCCCGAGGACGTGAAGAAAATCAATACGGAACACCTGACGCTCAACAGTTTGCATGATAAATCCGACGCCGCTTCTGCCGAGCCGGGCAAGGAGGGCGGATGGGGTTTCGGCCTGATGAATTGCCGCGGCATCATCGAGAAATACAAGAAGACGAGCAAGCAATTCGCCGTCTGCGCCATGGGCGTGGAGAGCGAACTGGGCAAGGGCAGCCGCTTCTGGTTCCGCCTGCCCAAGGGACTTCGCCGCACGCTCGCCATCGCCGCCCTGCTGCTCCTCGGCGGCCAGGACATGCAGGCGCAGGAAGTGCGGCAGATGATTACCGACAGCGTGGGACTCCACAGTTACGTGGTGCCGGAAAGTCCGCACCTGCGCGCCGCCAGCGATTGCGCCGACAGCACCTATTTCAGCAACGTTGACGGCCGCTACGCCGACGCCCTCGCCTGGGCCGACAGCGCCTGCGCCCACCTCAATGCCTACTACCGGGAGCAAAACCCTGGCGGAACGCGCCTCATGCACCTCATGCAGCGCGACAGCATGCCCGAAATCAGCCTGTGGGAAGACGGCTTTGCCACCGACTATTTCATCATTCTCGACATCCGCAACGAGGCTGCCATTGCCGCCCTCGCGCTCAATCTCTGGGACGTCTATTATTATAATAATGAGATTTACACGCGCCTCTACAAGCTCATGGCGCAGGACCCCACGCTCGAGGCCTATTGCAACGCCCTCAATGCCGCAAACCGCAACAAGCGGACGGCGCTCGTGTGCCTCGTGGCGCTGCTTTTGGCGGGCATTCTCATCTATCTGGTGGTCTATTACCGCAAGACGTTGCTGCCCATTTTCAATATGCGCCAGATTCTGGAACTCAGCCGCCGCATCTATGAGCGCGAGCCGCAGGAGCGCCTTTCCGACATCATCCGCGAGGGCGTGAACGACATCCGCGCCACCGACGGCGTGGTCATTCAGTATGCCAACGGCGCCGAGGAGCGCAGTCAGGACTGTCCCGAGGAGCGCTTCTGGAACGACCGCGCGCAGCGCTATCCGCTGGTGGTGAGCGATGCCTCGAGCAGCAGCGAAACCAACATCGGCACCGTGGCATTCGTCTTCCGAAGCGCCGAACATCGCGCCGACGACGAGCGCCAGTTTGGCCTGATTGCCAAGTACTTGGCAGAAAATATCTACTATTCGCAGGTTCGCATGGCAGGCGTAAAGGAGGACATCGAGGTGCTGCAGGACGAGAAGCGCCGCGCCGAACTGGAGAGCAACCGCGTGCACGTCTGCAACATGGTGCTCGACAACTGCCTATCCACCATCAAGCACGAAACCATTTACTACCCCAGCCGCATTCGCCAGCTCGTCAACCAACTGCAGGCAGAGGGCGCCGATGCGGCGAAAGTGGACGATTTGCGGCAGGTCATGACCTACTACAAAGAGGTCTATTCGCTGCTCAGCGCGCAGGCGTCGCGCCAACTCGGCGTGTCTGTTTTCCGCCGCAAGCACGTGCCGTCCACGCTGCTTCAGGACCACCTGCGCCAAGAGTTTGAACTGCGCCAGCCGCGCCTCAGCCAAACTCTCACGCTCACGCTGCCCAGCGAGGGCGAACCCGCTCCGGAACTGCTCGGCGACGAGACCATGCTGCTCTACCTCATCGACAATCTGCTCGACGCCGCGGTGCAGACGCAGGCCGACGGAACCATCGCCTTTTCGCGCAAAAAAAGCACCGAAAGCGCGGCGAAAAAAGAAGATTTTGCTACATTTGTATTCTCGTTCACGGGACTCAAACTCACCGACGAGCAGTGCCACAACCTCTTCTATCCCGAAAGCCTCAAGTTTGATGCCCAGAAGGGACAACTCGCTGGCTCGCAATTCCTTATCGCGAAGCAAATCGTGCGAGAACACGACGAGCACGTGCGCCGCGGATGCCGCATCGTGGCCACGCCCATGCCTGGCGAAGGCGGCACGGCAGTGGAATTTTCCCTGCCAATAGTTACGAAATAATCAACTCAAAACCAGCAATATGGACAAATTCAAAGTCATCATCGTTGAAGATGTGAAACTCGAACTCAAAGGAACCGAGGAAATTTTCCGCAACGAAATTCCCCAGGCCGAAATCATCGGCACGGCGCAGAGCGAGGAGCAGTTCTGGACACTCATGCAGACCGCCACGCCCGACCTCATCCTGCTCGACCTCGGACTCGGCGGCAGCACCACCATCGGCGTGGAAATTTGCCGCAAACTGCGCAAGGAGCACCCCGACCTCCACGTCCTCATCTTCACCGGCGAAACCGAAAATGAGCGCCTGTGGGTGGACGTGCTCGACGCTGGCGCCGACGGCATCATCCTCAAAACCGGCGAACTCCTCACCAAAAACGACGTGCAGGCCGTGATGGACGGCAAGCGAATGGTATTCAACCAACCCATTCTCGAGAAAATCCTGCGCCGATTCCGCAACGACGTGCTCAACGAGGCACAGCGCGCCGAGGCCGTTGTGGACTACGACATCGACGAATATGACGAGCGCTTCCTCCGCCACCTCGCGCTCGGCTACACCAAGGACCAAATCACCCAACTGCGCGGCATGCCATTCGGCGTGAAAAGCCTGGAGAAGCGCCAGAACGACCTCGTGCAGCGCCTTTTCAGCGAGAGCGAACGGAGCGGAGTCAATGCCACGCGACTCGTCACGCGCGCCCTGCAACTGCGCATCCTCGACCTCGACAACCTCGTGCCAGACCCCGCATAAACAGACATTTCCCTTTAGGAAACATCCCAAAAACAACCCGCATAAAAACTCCGAAAGCAGTGCGCTACATCCCCGTCGCCTACATCCTGGCCATCGTCCTGCTCGTCATCCTCGCTTGGGTGGGCAACATCTACGACTTCGACACCCGCTCCCTCTTCACCGAAGAAGGCGTGCGGTGGGCCATCACGTCGCCAGTGCGCAACCTCGCCCGCTCGCCCCTGCCGCAAATCTGCTTCATCCTCATGGCTCTCGGACTCCTCACCCAGAGCGGAATGGGCGAACTACTGCGCCGCCCGGCACGCCGCTCCACTGCGCAAAAATCGCCCAACCGCCTCACGCTCAAGCAGCGGCGCGCCCTCCAGTTCACGGCCATCACCGCCATCCTCCTCATCCTCTTCTTCATTCTGCTCATCACCCAGCAAAAGCAAATCCTGCTGTCGCCCCTCGGCACCCTCCCCGGCTCGCCCCTGCTGCACGCTATCCTCCCCATCGTCGCCCTCTTTTTCGCCGTCATCGGAATCGTCTATGGCACCGCCTGCGGCCTCTACAACAGCCTCTCCGACATCCTTTCCGCCGCCGCCTTCTACTTCGCCCACATCCCCACCTACTTCATCACCCACCTCTTCGCGGCCCAACTCATCGCCACCATCTTCTACCTCTTCCCCAACTCCCCAATTCCCCATCTCCCCCTCCAACTCCTCTACTACATCCCCCTGCTCCTCCACCTCATCCGCTTCCACCAAACCCGCTGAGCAGCAGGGCGCATCGACCGGCGCTACCTGAGGAAACCGAAAATCCACAGGGGAATGCGGTTGCCGTGGCCTACGAGCGTGTCGTCAACCGCTAAGAAACTGTCGGGAATATCCTTTATTTGCTTGAAACTTTTGCGACGTCCGCCCACCTCAAACAGGTAGCGTCCATCTACCAGATAGTCGCCCTGTTCGGGCGAAGTCACGCTCCCCACCTCCGCCAGTTGGCAGGCAAAGAACGATTCGCGCACCGTGCCAATCTCAGGGCTGGCGCACAGCGCGAACATCAGGTTGGGATTGCCCAAAAGAATCTTCTCAGGCTTCACCAAACTTCGGAAAGACTTCTCTTTCTGCGTCACCAGTTGCAGCAATTTCGCTTTGTCGAGCAGATAAAGCATCTTGAGCACCATGTTGCGCGTGGTGCCTACTTGCTCGCACAGCGCGCTGATGTTGGGCACAAAAGGCACCTGCGCTGCAATAATCATCAGCACCTTCTTCATCTTTTCAAGCGTCTCAAACTCAAAGCGTTCCACGGCAGGCACGTCGCTCTCGATGACTGCCGAAACCGTTTCGCGAAGCCGCACCAAATAATCCTTGCCTGCCTCGCGGTAAAAGGGGTAGTAACCATGCTGCAAATACTGGTCGAAATAGACCATGATATCCGTCTTCTGCGTGATTTCCAGCGCGATACTGGCATGGCTTTGGATAATATCCGCGAGCGAGAGACGCTCAAACTGGCCCACATTTTCATACTCCAAAAACTCGCGGAGAGACATTCCCGTGAGCGTGTAAAGCGTTTGCCGGCGCGACATATCCACCTTCGAATGGTCAATTTCCAGCAGCGACGAGCCCGTATAGACGATGTTCATGCGGGGATAAATGTCGGAAATGTTTTTGATGGTCTGGGCCCAGTTGGGATATTTGTGTACCTCGTCGAGGAAAAGATGGTGCACGCCGTGCATGTCAAGGTGCTGCACCAGTTCCATCAGGTCGTGGCTGTTGAACCACAAATTGTCGAGCGAGGCATAAAGCGCCTGTTCATAGTTGTTGCTGAATTCCAACTTGATGCGCTGAACGAGCAGGGTGGTCTTGCCCACGCCCCGCGCTCCCATGATGCCAATCACGCGCGCATCCCAATTGATTTCGCCATACAGGTAGCGCACAAACTCCGTGCTGGTCTGCGCAATCTTCGAATAATAGGCGTCGTAAAGCGCCCTCAGTTCCATTTCTGCCATACTCTTTTCCGTTTTTTCTGGATGCAAATATAGCAAAATCGTCTTTCAAAAGAAAATTTTCGCGCCATTTTCGTCTTTTGAAAGACGATTTTTGCGTGATTTTCGTCTTTTGAAAGACGATTTTGCATTTTTCCTTGCCGTTGGAATGGCGGCGCAGGCAGAAAAAGTGCCTGAGGAATATGCAAACATTCGCACTCATTTTTGCAAACATTCGCACTCGATTCGGCAAAATTCCGCAGTCGATTTTGCAAACATTCGCAGTCATTTCTGAAAACGACCGCAGTGGTTTTGAAAAACGACCGCAGTGGTTTTGAAAAACGACCGCAGTCGTTTTGGAAAACGAGCGCAGTCGTTTTTGAAAAGGAAAGGCGCAGCGGGGAGTAATGCGGCGCATGCGCGCTTGCCTCTCGGGGCTGGGGTGGGTGATTTCGTCGGTGTTGTCGATGACGCGGATGGGCATGCCGTACTGCTGCGCGAAGCGGTCGGCCTCGGCGTGGACTTGCTCGGAGGTGGGGGCGTTTGGGGTGCCAGAAGCAGGCGTTTCTGTATTTTTCTGACTGTTATCAAGAATTTTTACGCCAGTATCGTAGGATTTCTCAACTCCTTGCAGTAACTTTGCAAGCGGAAGGTTGGTGCTTGCAGCACGGCCTCCCATACCATTCGGAGTGCTCGGCGTTTCATCGTTGAGCACTTCGATTTTTGTTACCTCAAAACTGTGTGGTTTGCTTTTGACGAGCGGTTCTCCGTTTTCATCAACAATTTTTGAGGAATTGTTTGCAGATTCAAAAAAGTTTTGTAATTTTG
>Ga0065709_1006034_pt1 | contig 23569 bp, 23 predicted proteins | sample Hoacrofraction14_2_FD_59096 | JGI IMG/M metagenome (GOLD analysis project Ga0065709, IMG submission 59096) | Hoatzin crop microbial communities from Cojedes, Venezuela, sample from fiber fraction 14 v1 | ecosystem: Host-associated > Birds > Digestive system > Esophagus > Crop | place: Venezuela...
ACAAGGGCTGGAGGCAGTTCCTCGGCGCACTCATTACCTACGCCATCCTGCTGCTGATTTATCTGGCCTTCAGGTGCATCGATGTCGTTGGCGGAGGCATTCTCAGGGCTTCGGTGCTGCTGCTGGCAGCCGCCTTGCTCCCGATTGCGGGCTATCCTCTGACCTCCCTCTCCGAGAAAGTCTTTAACTTGGTGTCTCCCAACAGGTTGTCGGAACTTGCCGACCAGTCGAACAACCTCCTTCTCAAGGAACTGGAGAAGAAGGCTCCCGGAACATTCCAGCATTCAATCCAGTTGATGAACATGGCAGATCCGGTTGCGCGTGCCCTTAATGCGAATGTGCAGCTTGTGCGTACAGGCGCTCTCTACCACGATATTGGCAAGATGGACAATCCGCTCTGCTTTGTGGAGAATGAGAAGCTGCTGCTCTACGACCAGACCAAGGCCTACCACACATCCCTTACGCCCGAGCAGAGTGCCGCAGATATCATCGCGCATGTGGACAATGGCATAGAACTGGCCCAGAAACATCATCTGCCTTCGGTGATTGTGGACTTTATCCGCACCCATCACGGTACGCAGAGGCAGGCCTACTTCTATGATAAATATGTAAAGGCTGGTGGAGACCCTGCCAATACCGCTCCCTTTATATACCATGGTGTTAAGCCTTTTACCAAGGAGCAGGTTATCCTCATGGTCTGCGATAGCGTTGAGGCTGGAGCAAGGTCTCTAGATAACTATAATAAAGAGAGTTACGCAGAATTTGTCGACAAGATTGTGGATGGTAAGATTCAGGCATCCCAGTTTGACGATGCCCCCATAACAATACAGGAAATCAAGACACTTAAGGATACACTAGTTGGTTATCTGCAGCAGATTTACCACAACAGGATTAAGTATCCTGAAGCAAAAGAAAGTAACAAACAATAAATATTATGAAGCTTAACAAAAATCAAATTGACGCTCTAAACATTGAGCTCGCACTTACAGTCGAGAAGGCTGACTACGAGGAAAAGGAACGCAAAAGACTTGCATCCTACCGCAAGAATGCTGAATTTAAGGGTTTCCGCAAGGGAAATGTACCCGCTTCGCTGATTAAGAAGTTCTACGGCGACCAGGCTCTGGCCGAGTCCGTAAACGAGGTAATCTCCGAGGGCCTTCAGAAATTCATCGACGATGAGAAGCTCCGTCTTCTTGGCGAGCCCATCCCCAGCGAGAAGCAGCCCGAGATTGAGTGGGTTGACGGTAAGGACTTCGACTTCCTCTTCGACCTTGGCATCTATCCCGAGGTTAAGGTAGAGGCAGGCAAGGACGATGTTGTGAACAAGTACAGCATCACCCTCTCTGACAAGGACAAGGCCCCCATGGTCGATGGCCTCAAGAAGTATTACGAGGAGCAGAAGCAGGAGAAGACCGACGAGGAGATTGACAAGGAAGTAACCGAACGCCTCAAGGGCCAGTACGAGAATGAGGCCGAGTGGCGTCTTAGCCGCGACATCAGGGACTACTTCGTAGAGAAGTCCAAGGTGGAACTCCCCGAGGACTTCCTCAAGAGGTGGCTGGTTTATGCCAACGACGGCAAAATCAGCAAGGAAGATGTCGAGAAGGACTTCGAGGGCTTCCTCAAGGACTTCCGCTGGCAGCTCGTCCGCGATGCCTTCATGAAGAACTACGATTTAAAGGTTGAGAAGGAAGACCTTGAGAAAGAGGCCCGCGGCCTTGTTGCCTACCAGTACGCAATGTACGGCATGGCAAATGTTCCCGAGGACATCCTCAACCAGCAGGCCCAGGAGGTACTTTCCGATAGAAAGCAGCTCGACCGCGTGCTTGAGCAGGTAGAGGACCGCAAGGTTCTGGAGAAACTCCGCAGCGAAATCACCACCAAGAGCAAGCGCATCAGCGCCGAGAAATTCAGGGAGCTTAAGTAATGGCATCAGAATTCGAAAAATTTGCAGTCAAAGGGCTGGGTATCAGCTCGATGACACTTCAGAGGTATGCCGACTACATCAACCCCAGCATCATCGAGGAGCGCAAGCTCAATGCTGTGGCAATGGATGTATTCAGCCGTCTGATGATGGATAGAATCATCTTCCTTGGAGCAGCCATCGATGACGATGTTGCCAATATCGTCCAGGCCCAGATGCTCTTCCTGGCTTCCAACGATTCTGCTGCAGACATCTCCCTGTACATCAATAGCCCCGGTGGGGTAGTGACCGCAGGACTTGGCATTTACGACACCATGCAGATTATTGAGCCTGAGGTTCAGACCATCTGCACTGGTCAGGCTGCGTCCATGGCTGCCGTGCTGCTCTGCGCAGGTGCCAAGGGCAAGCGTGCCTGCCTTGAGCACTCCCGCGTGCTGATCCACCAGCCGCTCGGAGGCACCAAGGGCCAGGCCAGCGACATCCTGATTGCCGCCAAGGAAATCGAGAAGATGCGTGCAGATCTCTGCAACATCATCGCAAAGCATAGCGGCCAGACCTACAAGAAGGTGTTTGCCGATGCCGACAGGGACTTCTGGATGGATTCAGCCGAGGCTCTGGAATATGGTATGATTGACAAGATTCTTAAACCCCGCAAATAATGGCTAAAAGTCCCGCTGTACCCCAACAGTCAATTTCGCAACAGATTAAGGAACTCCCTAAGCCACAGCAGATTAAGGCCTATCTTGACCAGTATGTAATTGGTCAGGATAGGGCTAAGAAGCTGCTGAGCGTGGCCGTATACAACCACTACAAGAGGATTCTGCACAATGTGGTAAATGACGAGAATGACGGAGTTGAGCTGGAGAAGTCAAATGTGCTGCTGGTTGGTCCTACAGGAACAGGCAAGACCCTGCTGGCGCGTACCATTGCCAAGATGCTTTATGTTCCGTTCACGATTGTGGACGCTACTGTGCTGACCGAGGCCGGTTATGTGGGCGAAGACGTGGAGAGTATCCTCTCTCGTCTGCTCCAGGAGACCGATTACGACCCTAGGCAGGCCGAGTTGGGTATCGTGTTCATCGACGAGATTGACAAGATTGCCCGCAAGAGCGACAACCCTTCCATTACCCGCGATGTGTCGGGTGAAGGTGTTCAGCAGGCTCTGCTCAAACTGCTGGAAGGAACTGTCGTAAATGTGCCGCCATACGGTGGCCGCAAGCATCCAGAGCAGCAGTTCATCCAGGTGAACACCCAGAACATCCTCTTTATCTGCGGCGGCGCATTCGACGGAATCGAGCGTCATATCGCGCAAAGGCTTAATACCCAGGTGATTGGCTATGGCGCAGATGAGAAGCAGAAGATCGACAAGGACAACCTGCTGCAATACATCGAGGCCGAGGATATCCGCAAGTACGGACTCATCCCCGAAATCGTTGGCCGTCTGCCAGTCGTTACCTATCTGGATAAACTGGACGCTGACTCGCTGAAGCGCATCCTTACCGAGCCCAAGAATGCCGTGCTCAAGCAGTACGAAAAACTCTTCGAACTGGACGGCATAAAGCTCGTAATAGATGAGGATGTAAAGGATGTCATTGTTGCCGAGGCTATCCGCAACAAATTGGGAGCCAGAGGCTTACGCGCCATCTGTGAGCGCATAATGACTGATGCGATGTTCGAGGCGCCTTCGTCGAAAAAGAAGACATTCCATCTCACATCTACATACGCTAAAGAAAAATTGGGGGTCTAAATAACCCCCAATTCTTTTCCTACCTTGATAAAGGCTGCAACCGCCTTGTCCAGATGTTCGCGCTCGTGGGCTGCGGAGATTTGGACGCGTATTCGTGCCTGTCCCTTGGGCACTACGGGATAGTAGAAGCCCGTTACAAAAATTCCTTCCTCGGCGATTCGGGCTGCAAACTTCTGGCTAAGGGGTGCGTCGTAGAGCATCACGGCCAGAATTGCGCTCTGGGTGGGCTTGCAGTCGAAGCCTGCTGCCAGCATCTTTTCGCGGAAATATTTTACATTTTCCTGCTGCTTGTCGTGCAGTTCGTTGGACTCTTCCAGAATCTTGAAGGTCTCGATGCCTGCTGCGCAAATCATAGGGGGCAGGGAATTGCTGAAGAGGTAGGGGCGTGAGCGCTGACGGAGCATGTCGATGATTTCCTGGCGTCCTGTGGTGAAGCCGCCAACTGCGCCGCCAAAGCTCTTGCCAAGTGTGCCTGTGTGGATGTCGATGCGTCCGTAGAGGTTGAATTCCTCGGCTACACCGCGGCCTGTCTTGCCCACAACGCCTGCGGAGTGGCTCTCGTCCACCATTACGAGGGCGTCGTACTTCTCTGCCAAATCGCAGATTTTGTCCATAGGTGCTACATTGCCGTCCATGCTGAAAACGCCATCGGTTACGATGATGCGGAACCTCTGGGCCTGGGCCTCCTTTAGGCAGCGCTCAAGGTCGGCCATATCAGCGTTTGCGTAGCGGTAACGCACTGCCTTGCAGAGTCTTACACCGTCAATGATGGACGCGTGGTTGAGTGCATCGGAGATGATGGCATCCTCGGCGGTGAGCAGGGGCTCGAACACGCCACCGTTGGCATCAAAGCATGCGGCATAGAGGATGGTATCGTCGGTGTGGAAATACCTTGAGATGGCCTCTTCCAGTTCGCGGTGCAGGTCCTGCTTGCCGCATATGAAGCGAACGCTACTCATACCATAGCCGCGGGCGTCCATGGCCTTTTTTGCTGCCTCGATCAGACGGGGGTTGTCGCTGAGTCCCAGATAGTTGTTGGCGCAGAAGTTCAGTGCCTTGCTGCCATCTGCAAGGGTGATTTCAGCTCCCTGCGGAGAGCAGATGGTGCGCTCCTGCTTGTAGAGTCCTGCTTCCTCGATGGATTTTAGTTCATCCTGAAGATATTTTTGAAATTTTCCGTACATATTGTAAATAGTTTTAGTATTTAACGCAAATTTAGTAAATTTGCTTGCTTTTAACAACACTAAGATGAAAAATGTTCTTGTTATAGGGTCAACGGGCCAGATTGGGTCGGAACTCACAATGCTTCTGCGCAAGCAATACCATCAGGGTACAATCGTAGCGGGCTATATTCCCGGGGCAGAGCCTAAGGGCGACCTGCTGGAAAGCGGCCCTTCGGAGATAGTGAATGTGGTAAATGCCCACCAGATTGCCGAGGCCGTGGACAAATACGATATTGATACAATCTACAACCTGGCAGCCCTGCTCTCTGCAACAGCCGAGCGCATTCCGCTCAAGGCATGGGACATCCAGATGAACGGCTTGATTAATATCCTGGAAGTGGCACGCGAAAAGCACTGCGCCGTGTTCACGCCCAGCTCCATTGGATCTTTTGGCCCCGATACGCCCCGCGACAACACCCCGCAGGACACCATCCAGAGGCCTACCAGCATGTACGGCGTCACCAAGGTTGCAACCGAGTTGCTGTCCGACTATTACTTCCATAAATATGGGGTAGATACCCGTAGCGTCCGCTTCCCTGGGCTGATTTCCTACAAGACCCTGCCTGGCGGTGGAACTACCGACTATGCCGTAGAGATTTATTACGCAGCAGTCAAGGGCGAGAAGTTCATCTGCCCGATTGCACCAGGAACCTATATGGACATGATGTACATGCCCGATGCACTCAAGGCTGCAATCAACATCATGGAGGCTGACCCCAGGTATCTGGTTCACCGCAATGCCTTCAACATCGCTTCCATGAGCTTTGACCCCGATGAGGTTTACGAGGCCATCAAGAAGCACTATCCCGATTTCAAGATTCGCTATGAGGTAGACCCTGTGCGTCAGGCAATTGCAGACTCCTGGCCCAACAAGATGGACGACACCTGCGCCCGCAAGGAATGGGGCTGGTCGCCGTCATACAATCTTAAGAGCATGACCCGCGATATGATTAAGAACCTGAAGATTAAACTCGGAGTTACAGAATAAGATTAGATACCAGGATAAGTGTACATCACATTGTGGTCCTTATCCATCTCGAATGCCTTAAGGCTGTCACTTCCGGTGATGGCCTTAATTGCTTTGAACTCCCTTTCCTTAGCGGCAGGGGAGGTCTCACGCACATGACGCAGAGCACTCGCGCTGCCCTTGGACAGTCTCTGGTTGATATAGTAGACATTGGTAGTTCCGCTTGCCTTATTGAGCGATACCTGCATCAAATCATCACCATCCATCCCCGCAAGCGCATTCGCCAGACGCAGCATCATCTCCTCATTCAAATCGCCCGTACACATCAGCGTCGCTCCATTCGCATACTTAAAATAATGGAGTTTATCCCCACCGCGCTTAATGGTATAAGGATTTGATACAGAGCCAGATACAGAAGTCCCAATCGAAGACACGGGCGAAGAAACCAGAACGATATTCTTAGCCCCAAACGACTTAAGCAACTCCCTAATCGCAGTCTGCCCAAGAGCATCCGCCCTGTTCCAGCAATCCTCCGCCTCACACTCCAGCAGCATCTGCGCAGCCGCAAACCTCGCATTCGACGCCTTCTCCGCCGCCGTCCAGAACCCCTTCTGAATCGGCACCCGCTTATTCGCCTCATCCAGACTCAGCCCCTCCTTATTCAATATCTGAATCGGCGGTAGCGTCACGAAGGTAGTATCGTTAGAAACATATATATTATTCCAAGATTCTAAATCATAGCCGAAGTCTAGTCTAGCAGGATAGATAATAGCTAATTGGTCATCATTGTGGCCAAAAGTCTGAGTGGTGGCCTTGAACTCGTTGACAAGAACTTCACGATACATCGTCAGGACTTTGAGCTTCTGCGTCTTCTTCAGTTCGTCTACGAAAACTTCGCTAATGCGCGTCTGACGCCCAAATGCTTTGTTAACAGTCTTCTTGGCCCCAAGGAAAAGAAGGATTAGCAGCGCAAGCACAGCTGCCCCCAAGCCAATCTTGGCCAGAGTGCTAAGCCCCTGCAGGAAGTTCTGTATCTTCTCCTTATTCATCGTACCAAGTTCTTAAGTTCAAGCGGAGTATACTGGGTCTTGACATCGAAAACCACCTCCAGACCCAACTGGGAAGCAATCCCGCGGATGGTCTCCTCGGCCTGGGTAATGGCAGGCTCGACCAGTCCCAGTTCAGGGAGTTTGTCCTCAATCTTGTCGCGCCCCATCTTGGAGAGTTCCGCAATCTCGGCCTCGCTGAAGGAGTCCCTGATGCCCGTGATGCTGCTGGCAATGCCCGCATGGTCTACCTTGGTGGACTCAATCTCGATAACGGGGTCGGGGAGTGTGACATAAAGGGTCTTGCCCTTGATGCGGATATCTTCAATCTCCCTAAGGTTAATGCCTGCCTTGACATTGGCGCTCACGGGGATGATGATGGTGCGCTCGCCAAAGTAGCGCCTTAGGGACTCGGGGGAGTCGCTGCTCTCCACAAAGACCTTGGCGGTGGCTTCAGCCGTATAGAGCATAGGGGTCGAATCCAGGGCCTGACGCACTTCCATCTCCCTGTTTGAATGGCAGGAAGACAATAGCAGCATGCAGAGGATGGCCGGTAGCAAATGTCTCATACGGGGCAAAATTAATAAAATAAATCCCTTTTTGGAAGTTTGTCGGAATATCTGGTGCGGCATTCGTTGAGGAATGCACGCTCGTAGCCTACGAAACGGGGGCCTTTCCAGTTGTGGGTGTTGGATAGCATTACCCAACATTCCCCGTCGGGGTAGAGCATGATGAATGCGGTGGTGCCGGAGAGTGTGCCCGTACGCAGCCAGCCGCGCTCGTCGATGGTGTTCCAGCCGAGGCCGTACTTGTGCTCTGGGTGCTTGTCCTCGGAGTCTCCGATGCCGTAGTTGGCCATCTTCATGGCGCTATCGTGTGAGATGATGTCGGGGATTTCGGGCTTGCCATCGATGGATGCGATGAACAGGGCAACTTCGGGGGCAGATGCCACCCATGCGCCTGCACCGTAGAGGGCGTGGATGTTGTTGCCGCCGTAGCAGCGCACTACGCTGTCGGGACTATTGTCGTACTTGGCCACCAGCGGGTCGTTCTCCTGCATGTGGTAGCGCACCTCGTTGGGGTATTTTTCTTCGTAGCTGTTGTGGGCCAGATGGAAGTCTACGCATCCTGTGGGTTTCAGGATGTTCTCCTGCATCCATGTCTCGTAGTCCTGGCCTGTTATCTGCTCGATAATCATGGAGAGGAGCAGATAGCCAAAATTGGAGTACTCGTGACTGCCGCTGCCCGGCTCAAACTGGAGCCTGCGCTGTACCATCAGGCGGGTCAGGGTCTTGGAATCGGGGGGAGTGTCCAGGTGGTTGCGAATCATGATGTCGCGGGTGCTGAACATCGGGTCGCCGGCCCTTACGCTTAGGCCTGCCTCGTGGCGGAGCAGATGTTCTACCGTTATCTTAAAGTAGTTCTGGTCCTTGATTGCGTTGGTGTAGGCGGTGTCGCAGAGGATGCCATCGGGGCCGAATACCTTGTCGTTCAGGGAGAGTTTGCCCTCATCGCAAAGCTTCATTATGCCCGTTGCTGTGATAAGTTTGGACACCGAAGCCAGCCTTAGGATGTGCCCTGGGGTCATTTCTTCGCCCTTTGGCTCATCTGCAAGGCCATAACCCTTGGCAAAGAGCAGGGAGTCGTTGCGGGTAATCGCGATGGATAGGCCGCGGATGCTCCATCGGGACATAAAGTTGTTGACATCCCTGTCAAGTCTTTCCAGCCCAAGGCTGTCGGACATTGAGTTGGTAAGGCGGGTGTTGAGGCCCTCGATTACGCGCTGCTGCCTGTGGGACCTGTCTGCCTTCCTTCCTGGGTGTACAATTATGCAGCTCAGGATAAAGGCGGCCACTATGGCGGCTCCCATGAAGATTTTATTGTCTTGCAGCTTCAACTTCCTTAAGGTGTTTAATGAGGTTCAAAATCATTATTACGGTAATCACGAAGGAGATGGCATCCGAAACGGGATAGCTCAGCCAAACGCCTTCGATACCCCATTTGAGAGGCAGCAGGTAAAGGGCGGGCAGCAGGAAAATCAACTGCCTGCTAAGCGAGAGGAATACGCTCTGCTTTACCATTCCAAGGCACTGGAAGAGGTTTGTGGACACCATCTGGAAGCCTACTACGGGGAAGGCTATGTTGATGAGGCGCATGCCGTGCTCCGACAGGGCCAGAAGTTCGTCGTGGTTCGTGAAGATGCGGCAGACCAGTCCGGGGGCAATCTCCATAATCAGCCAGCCTATGGTCATTACTAGGGTGGCCCAGAAGATGGTCAGGCGGTACACCTGCTTGACTCTCATGCCATTCTTTGCACCGTAATTGTAACTTGCAATTGGCTGCATTCCCTGGTTGAAGCCCATTACAATCATCAGGAAGATGAAGGAAATGCGGTTGATGATGCCGTAGCCTGCAATGGCAAGGTCGCCGCCGTAGGTGCGAAGCTGCTGGTTTACGAACATGCTCACTACGCAGGCGGCGCAGTTCATAAGGAAGGGGCCAAGGCCGATACCCAGCGAAGTGCGGGCAATCTTGCGGCTGAATCCAAATATTCGCTTGCCGAAATGCACCACATTCTTGTCTGACGAGAAGTACTTCAGGCACCAAATCAGCGACATCAACTGGCAGATTACGGTGGCGATTGCGGCTCCCTGAACGCCCATGTTAAGTGCGAAGATGAAGATGGGGTCAAGGATGGCGTTGGCGATTACCGTAAACAGGGTCAGACCCATTGCGAGTTTGGGGTTGCCCGTGGCCCTCATCATGGAGTTGAGGCCGAAATACAGGTGGGTGATTGCAAATCCTGCCAGGATTATTATCATGTACTTCTTGGCGTAGGGCATGGTGACATCACTTGCGCCAAAGAAGTAGAGCAGAGGCTCAAGAAACAAAAGTGTTATAATCGAAAAGGCGAGTCCCAGCACCACATTAAGGGTGACAACATTGGGCAGAACCTTGTTCGCGGTAACATAGTTCTTGGCTCCGAGCAGCATCGAGGTAAGGGTGGATGCACCCACGCCCACAAGGGTACCAACGGCAGATCCGAGGTTCATCAGCGGGAAGCAAACACCAAGGCCTGCAAGGGCATACGCACCAACATCTTTAATATGACCGATGTAGATGCTGTCCACCATATTATAAAGCGAGCTCGCGGTCATGGCGATGATGCCAGGGACCGCGTACTGCTTAAGGAGTGTGCTGATTTTTTGGGTTCCGAGTTCTACCGGTGCATTGTTTACATTATCCATCAGTGTTCGTCCTCCCCATCAATTGAAATATCGAATCGGAGAGGGCAGTAGGCTGGTACGGAATTTCCGCTGCCTGTTGAAGAATAGCCCAGACCTGACCAGAAGATTACCGTGGCAGCCTCGCCGTAGTGCATGCGGTCGAGTGCGTAGGCAAAGCCTTTGATGAGACTGCTGGATGCCATTGTGGTCTCGGTGTAGTCGTTATCGTCAAGAGTGATTTTCTTGGAACTATAGGTGGTGCTGGAACTGTAGAAATTATACATCTTGGCAGTATCTGCAACGGTAGTGTCGAATGCGGTACCGTCGAGCCTGCGGGCTATGTAGTCGGCATAGACTGTGGAAGATGAATTGAGGGTGGAATCGCTCTCGGGGGCCACTGTCTGGATGTAGTAGAAGCCGCCGATGGAATCTTCAACAGCGTCGGGGAAGTTGGCTGCTATATAGCGGGCGAGGGAGTCCTTTTCCCACTGCTCCTCGTCGTTAAGTGCATCTACCAGAGTTACATCGTAGATGATTGCGGATGAGGATTCAGTCTTTTTGATGTACTGATCCTTGCTGTCGTAGCGGTCGCTGGTGAGCAGCCATCCGGGGATGAGCACCTTCTTGCGGCCGCCAATCTTCATGTCGGCTATGAGCTCCTCAACGCCTGCATAAAGGCTCTCCTGCTCCTCGCCCCTGTACCAGAATACGGGACCGTAGTAGTAATAGGAGGTGTATTTGTCGATTTGCCTGTTGATGGACTCCTCGGTTGAAGATGAAATCGTGCCGTCAAGTGCGTAGGTGGTGTATTTTACCCTGACATAGAGGGAATCGCCTATGGCAGTGCCGCTGCCTTCTTCTTCCTCAATTATGTAGGCTCCTAGGGGAGTCTGCTCGGCATTGGGGCAGTTCTCTCCGGCCCAAGCCTCAATGTAGCGCTGCAGGGCTTCGCCTGTGCTCTCGCCCGTCTCTTTGGCGCAGGACCACAAAAGGGCTGCTGCAGCCATTGTAAGTATAAATATCTTTTTCATAAATAGTCTTGTCTTTTTCTGCATTTATCGTGCCGCAATACCTTTAATATAGGCATCTGCATCGCTTTTTGAGGAAATATCCTGCGGGAACCACAGTTTGCCGCCCGCAGCCAGTTCGTGACCGCCGCCGCTGAAGCATTCCTTGGCAATGCGGTTGGCGCTCCAGCCCTTTTTGGCGCGGATGCTGACGCGGTAGTGCCCAAGGCCCTTGGCTTCCTTGAGGAAGATGCAGATTTTCACCTCATCTATCTCAAGTGGAATGTTGACCAGGCCTTCCGTCTCGCCTTCGTCAAGGTCGTAGGCGTCGAACATCTCCGAGGTCATTATCATGTAGGCAATGCCGTTGGGAAGTATGGTCAGATGGTTGTGGAGCATGTCCGAGAAGGCCTCTAGGCGCTGCCTGCGGTGGCTGTGGTAGAGGCGGTCGAGGATGAAGTCGCGGTCGACTCCTGCCTGCAATAGGTCGGACGCCATGCTGAGGGTGGTAGGGTAGACCGAGTTCGCGAAATTGTTGGTATCGGTGGTCATGCCCGTAAAGAGCGCAAAGGCTGTCCTTTCGGGAATCGGCTTGCCGAGGCCCTTAAGTGTATAGTATAGCATCTCGCATGCGGACGAAATATCGTTCTGCGAAAATGCCAGATCGAATGAGTCTAAATCGGGGTTGAGGTGGTGGTCAATCAGTACCTTGTGCTCTGCCTTGCAGTCCTTAAGCGCATCTTCGATTCCTTCTGCGCGGTTAAAGGCATTCATGTCCTGTACGATGAGTAAGTCGCAGTCAGACAGCAACTTACGCGCTTCTGACGGGGACTTTTCGGCGTCGATTATCTTCTCTCCTTGGGTGAGGAACTCCATTGAGGATGGGGCCTTGTCGGGGATGATGAGGCTGGCGTCGATGCCGCGCACTTCGCTAAGGTAGTGCTGCATTGCGACGCCGCTGCCGAGCGCATCTCCATCGGGGTGAGTGTGCACCACAATGGCTGCGAGGCGGCTCTCTGACAGGAATTTGTCCAGAGTCTGGAGTTTGTTTTTTGTGATACTAGAAGCCATCTTTAAAATTTCGAGGAGCAAATTTACGAAATATTATTGTTTTTCATCAAGGAAATTCCTAACTTTGTCAGGATTATTGAGAAATTAAGATAATAACACATCAATATGAAAAAAGCACTAAAAGTTCTCGTTGAGATTTTACTTCTCATTGTCTGCGCTCTTTTGGTCGTTGCAATCGTCAAGAGCGTAATGAAGCCTGTTAACTTTAACAAGCAAAAGGATTATCGCGAGTCCATCGCTATCCAGAGGCTTAAGGACATCCGTACCCTTCAGGTAGCCTACAAGTCCGTGAACGGCAAGTTCTGCGGTACTGTTGACTCCCTCAAGCTCTTCTACGAAAACGGCAAGATGCCTATCGTGATGCAGGTTGGTTCAATGGATGACTCTGTAGCTGTTATGCACACCGAGGCTGTCAAGAAGGCCCACAAGGGCAAGATGACCCCCGAGGATTGGCTGGCACTCTACATGGCAGGCGACAAGAACCTTGTATTCTCAGTAGAGAGTAAGATGGATGTTAAGGATACCCTGTTCGCATCCCGCGAAAAGAGCGATGTCAACAACAAGGAATACTTCAACATCGACTCCCTCAAGTACATCCCCTTCTCAGGTGGCGAAGAGGTTCAGATGGAATCTGTAGTTAAGCAGGTATCAGGTGTGCCCGTTCCTCTGTTCGAGGCCAAGATGCCTTACAAGTCCCTGCTCAAGGGTCTTGACAACCAGCTCCGTATCAACCTCGATGCCGAGAAGCGCGACCAGAACCGCTACGAAGGCCTTCAGGTTGGTTCCATCTCCGCTCCTAACAACAACGCAGGTAACTGGGAGTAGTGGATAAACTCACCCTTTATACGCCGAAGTGTACGCTAGTACCGGCGCATTTCTTTGAACCGGCTTCTTCGAGGGAAATCCTCGGAGAAGTCGTTGTTCTGGATGCGGACGATGTAGTGAGGTACATTGAAGTACCGCAGTACGATGCGGTACTGGTATACGCTGTGGCGGACAAGGATGTAAACGCAGTTCCCGAACTGTATGAAGTACTAAGGCTTCTGCCTTCCTGCCCTGAGTACAACAAGATTCTAGCAAGCTGGAAGGAAGGCTATCTGGTGCTAGCCATCGCGGAAGGTGGCAGCCTCAAACTGGCCAATGTCTACAGCGCTCCCGACTTTACCACGGCCGAATACTATATCTTCCTGGCTCTCAAGAGCCTTCAGCTCAATCTGGAGGTGTCCACTATTACATGGCGCAGCGAGATTGGTGCCGAGGACGAGATGAGCCTTTACCGCTACTTTAAGAGCGTCGACAGGATATGAGGATAATCGGGGGTTCCCTGAAAGGGAAGACTATACAATTACCGGCTAAATATGCCGCCAGGCCCACCACGGACTTTGCCCGTGAGGGGCTTTTTAATGTGCTGGACAACGAGTACGAATTCCAGGACTTGAAGGTGCTGGACCTCTTTGGAGGTACAGGCGCAATCAGTTACGAGTTCGCGTCTCGCGGGGCTTCAAGGGTGTATTGCATCGAGATGGCCCGCGAAAATGCGACCTTCATCAAGCGCGAGGCTGAACGCCTTGGCCTCAGTAATGTGACCATGGTAAGGGCCAATGTCTTCGACTTCCTGCCACTCTGCAAGGAGAAGTTCGATATAATTTTTGCAGACCCTCCATACGCGCTGGAAGGCCTGCAAACAATACCTGATAAGGTTTTCGCCCAGGATATTCTGCATCCTGGCTGTTATTTTATCCTGGAGCACGGCGATGAACATTCATTCACCGACCATCCCTTCTTCAAGAAGGAAAAGGTCTATGGCCGTGTGCACTTTAGCTTTTTTGAAGCTCCTCAGTAATCCTTGAGTAGTAGTCCTTCTTGCTGCTAAGGTTTCGCATGAAGTAGTAGAGTGCAAAGCTCAGCACGAACATGCCCACTCCAATATAAGGAATCCATGCCTGGGGCATGTGGAAGCCAATCTTGTCTACACAGAGGTAGGTGGTGGTGACTGCTGTCATGAAGCATGCGGGAAGCAGGGTCATGAGGTAGTAGAAGCTGCTCTTGGGCTTGTTGACTGTAAGCCAGACGGTTGCGCACCAGAGGGTGAAGCAGGCGAGAGTCTGGTTGGCCCAGCCAAAGTAGCGCCAGATGGTGTTGAAGCCGTTGGCATCTGCAATATTGTACCAAAGCAGAAGTGCGCCTACTGCAAAAATGGGAATGGCGATGACGAGCCTGTTGCCGTGCTTCTTCTGGTCGAGCTTGAGGTACTCGGCGATAATCAGGCGGGCGCTGCGGAATGCGGTATCGCCGCTGGTGATAGGTGCTGCGACTACGCCAAGGATGGCGAGAATGCCACCGAATACACCCAGCCAGTGCTTGCTGACGAGCGTAACCACCTGGGGAGCCTGGGCACTAAGGTCGGACCCAACCTCGGCTGCGCCACCGTCAAAGAAGAAGTAGCTGGATACGGCTGCCCAAATCAGGGCTACCAAACCTTCGGTAATCATTGCGCCGTAGAATACTGGGCGGCCAAGTTTTTCGCTCTTGAGGCAGCGGGCCATAAGCGGGCTCTGGGTGGCGTGGAAGCCACTGATTGCGCCGCAAGCGATGGTGATGAAGAGGCAGGGGAAGATGGCCTGGCCATTCATTCCAATCGAAGGACCCCTGTTCTGCAGTCCGTCCCAAACCTCGGGGATGGAGGGCCACTTGATAATCAGGCAAGCACCCAGTGCAACTGCCATGAAGATGAGCGCAAAGGCGAAAACGGGGTAGATGCGGCCGATAATCTTGTCGATAGGCAGCAGGGTTGCAATCAGGTAGTAGGCGAATACTACGCCCACCCAAATCATGATTGCGGTACGGGAACCGTCACCTGCGATGTCGCCAAGAATCAGCGCGGGGCTATAGACGAAAACCACGCCCACGAGCAGCAGGAGCACAATCGAGAACACCCTGAGGATGTGCGACATGCCGTTGCCCATGTAGGTCTTGACTATGGTGGGAAGTCCGCTGCCACCCTGGCGGATGCTCATCATGCCGGTGAAGTAGTCATGCACTGCACCTGCGAAGATGCAGCCGAAGACTATCCACAGATAGGCAGAAGGGCCAAACTTGGCACCCATGATGGCACCGAAAATCGGGCCTGTGCCTGCGATATTGAGGAACTGAACCATATACACCTTCCAAGTGGGCATAGGTACATAGTCCACTCCATCGGCCTTGCTTATTGCCGGTGTGGTGCGATTGGGGTCCGGGCCAAAGACCTTCTCCACGAACTTGCCGTAGAGAATATATCCCAGCACCAGGGCCAATAGACTGATTAAGAATGATACCATATTATATAATATTATAATCCTTTCTTCTTGCCTTCGTCCCAGATTTCATCCATTTCGGCGAGACTCATCTGCTTGAGGTCGCGGCCTTCGCGGATGGTCTTGTCCTCGAGATATTCGAATCTTCTCTGGAACTTTTTGCATGCCTCGTCCAGGGCAACACCTGGGTCGACTCCGTAGAGGCGCGATGCATTTACAATGGCGAAAAGCAGGTCGCCGAATTCTTCGCGAAGATGGGCCTCGCTGCCTTCTGTGACGGCTTCGCGCACTTCGCCGTACTCTTCTTCAACCTTGTCCCAGACATCTTCCTTCTGCTCCCAGTCGAAGCCGACGCTGCTGGCCTTGTCCTGCATTGCGTAGGCCTTTAGAAGGGGAGGGAAGCTCTTGGGTACTCCGCCCAGAATGCGGCGGTTGCCACCCTTTTCCTTGGTCTTGATTAACTCCCAGTTCTTGGCAACTTCTTCCTCGGTCAGGCCCTCGGAAGCGCCACCGCCAAAGACATGGGGATGGCGGAAGACCATCTTGTTGCAAAGGGCGTCCAGCACATCTGCAATGTCGTATTTGCCCTGCTCCTCGGCTATTTTGGAGTAGAAGATTACATGCAGAAGCACATCGCCTAACTCCTTTTTTAGGTCGGCATCGTCGCTGCGGAGAACTGCGTCGCTAAGCTCGTAAACCTCTTCGACGGTAAGTGGACGCAGGGATTCGTTGGTCTGGGCTGCGTTCCACGGGCATTTTGCCCTTAGGGTGTCCATGATGTCCAGCGCCTTTTCGAAGGCCTGGAGTTTTTCTTCCTTAGAATGCATAGCGCAAAATTAATAAAAATCAATTAAATTTGTCCTATGAATTGGAAAGAGAGGACAGAACTCCTGCTAGGCCCTGATGCCATCGCTGCGCTAGCCCGTTCCAGGGTGCTCGTGGTAGGTGTCGGGGGAGTGGGTGGCTATGCTGCCGAGATGCTCTGCCGCGCCGGTGTCGGCCACCTTGTGGTGGTGGACAGCGACGAGGTCTCCGAAACCAATATCAACCGCCAACTGTTGGCCCTGCACTCCACCGTGGGGCGTCCCAAGTGCGAGGTGCTTAAGGAACGCCTGCTGGACATCAATCCCGAGATTGACATTCTGACAGTTCCAGAGTATGTCAGCGAGGAAAACATCCCCACGCTTTTGGGTAGCGAACCCTTCGACTATGTGGTGGATGCAATCGATACCCTAAGCCCTAAAATCGCGCTCATACAGTATTGTCTATCAATGGGTTGGCCCTTGGTTTCTGCAATGGGAGCAGGGGCAAAAACCGATGCAACTGCGGTGCGTATAGCCGATATTTCCAAGACGCGCCAGTGCCCTCTGGCACATCAATTGCGAAAACGACTGCACCGTCTTGGGATTTTTGAAGGCTTTCTCGCGGTATATTCCGAGGAAAAGCCGCGTCGGGAATCGATGGTGCTGGAGGAGTCGCGCAACAAGAAAAGCCAGGTGGGAACGGTGTCGTATCTCCCTGCCGTTTTTGGCTGCGCCTGTGCCCAGGCAGTGGTCTGCGCTATTGCGCAGGTCAAAGGAAATTACTAAATTTGCAAACTGTACTAAAACTTTTTAAGACTAAGTTATGGCTGATTATAAGCTTGTAGAAGTTAGTGGCACCAAGGACCTGAAGGAGTTCATCTGCTTCCCTGATGAACTGTATAAGGACTGTGCCCAATATGTGCCCGCACTGCACAAGGCCGAGATGCGAAATCTTACCGCCGATGCAGCGCTGGAGTACTGCACCCACAAGATGTGGATGGTAAAGCAGGGAAAAAAGGTTGTTGGGCGCATCTGTGCAATGATAAATCCCCGTTACAACGAACTTTACGGCAAAAAATGCTGCCGCTTTGGCTGGTTCGACACCATCAAGGACTTCGAGGTGGCAAAACTGCTGATTGAAACCGCCGAGAAGTGGGCACTAGAGAATGGCATGGACACCATCCACGGCCCTCTCTACTACAATACCTTGGGCAAACAGGGTATGCTGGTGGAAGGCTACGAGAACATTCCTCCCTTCAACTGCCTGTACAACTACAGTTACTACAACGACTTTGTGCAGCAGTTGGGCTTCGAGAAGGAGTGCGACTGGGTCCAGTACAAGATGGTGGCAAACCACGGCGTTCCCGAAAAGGCCCGCAGGCTTGCAGGCCTGCTCACAGAGCGCTACAACCTGCATTTTGGCAGTCTGGACAAGCTCAAGAAGGACCCCGAAATGGTACGCAAATTCTTCCGTCTGTACAGTGACTCGTTCTCCAAGACGGTGTACAACTTCATTCCCTTTACCGACGCCGAGATAGAGCAGGAGGCTGCCGAGGTGATGCCTTACATCTCCGACAAGGCCAGCTGCCTGTTGTTGGACGAGAACAATGACATAGTGGCATTCGGAATCTCCTTCCCCTTCATCTCCAAGGCCCTCCAGAAGGCCAAGGGCAAGATGTTCCCCTTCGGCTGGTTCCATCTGCTGAAGGCAATGCACAACTTCGAGACCACCGATTTAATGATTAACGGAGCGGTTCCCGAGTGGCAGAACAAGGGCGTTTCGGCGGTTTACTACAAGGAGATGGGCGACCGTGCCATCAAATGCGGCATGCGCTGGGCAATCTCCAACCCCCAGATTGAGAACAATAGTGCTGTGAATATTTGGAACAGCTACGAGCACGAGCCCTACATGAGGCGCCGTTGCTACATTAAAAAGATAAAATAATGGCAGAGAACAAATTATTGGAGAAAGTCCTTTCGCTGCAGGACAAGTACGCATCGCTTCAGGAACAGCTTTCCAGCCCCGATGTGATTTCGGACATGAAGAAGTATGTGCAGCTGAACAAGGATTACAAGGAGCTGGAGCCCATTATCAAGGCTGGCCTTGAGTACAAGAAGATGCTGGACAATCTGGCATCTGCCAAGGATGTGCTGATGAATGAGAGCGATGCTGAACTCAAGGAGATGGCCCGCGAGGAAATCAACGACATCGAGGGCAAGATTCCCGACATGGAGCAGAATATCAAGCTGCTGCTGATACCCGCAGACCCCGACGATAGCAAGAATGCGCTTGTCGAGATTCGTGGCGGTACCGGCGGCGACGAGGCTGCTATTTTCGCAGGCGACCTGTTCAGAATGTACCAGCACTATGCCGAGAGCAAGGGCTGGAAACTGGAAATCACCGACCAGGCACCCGGTACTTCGGGCGGCTTCAAGCAGGTTGTATTCAAATTGAGCGGCAACGATGGCGTATACGGCACAATGAAGTACGAATCAGGCGTTCACCGCGTTCAGCGCGTGCCCCAGACCGAGACCCAGGGCCGAATCCAGACCTCTGCCGCATCGGTTGCAGTCTTCCCCGAGGCAGGCGAATTCGATATCGAAATCAACCCCGCCGACATCCGCAAGGACCTCTTCTGCGCATCAGGCCCCGGTGGACAGGGCGTGAACACGACCTACTCCGCAGTGCGTCTGACCCACATCCCTTCAGGTATCGTGGTGCAGTGCCAGGAGGAGCGTTCCCAGATTAAGAATGCAGAGCGTGCAATGGAGGAACTCCGTACCCGTCTTTACAACATGGAGCACCAGAAATACCTCGACGGCATCGCCGCCAAGCGTAAGACCATGGTCTCCACGGGCGACCGTTCCGCCAAGATCCGCACCTACAACTATCCCCAGTCCAGGGTTACCGACCATCGCATCAACTGGACCATGTATAACCTTCCTGCGTTTATGGATGGCGATATCCAGGCCTGCATCGACCAGTTGCAGATTGCCGAGAATGCTGAGCGCCTGAAAGAGGCAGGGGAGAATTAATTATGCCCCTACGCAAGAAGTTGCCCCAGTGCCTGCTGGAAAAATCACAGATGATATATACTGTGATTTTCACTGTGCTGTTCGCAATCTTCTCGCTAATCCTCATCGAGCCCTATTCCCGCAATGTCTGGTTTGAGATTGGTCCCCATACCCCTGTGGGCTACACCTTTGGCTTTATTACCTTCGCTGCAATCGTAATCGCCCTGGACAAGATGCTGCTCTACCGCCTTGCGCGAAAAGTGCAGTTCACCAATATCGGCTACATCCTCTGGCAGTTTGCGGAAATAGTCTTTCTGGCATTGGTCTATACCATTCTTACCCTGAAACTTGCATCGGCAGGAGAAATCAAGATACTTAACCCGTCGTTTGGAGATGTCTTCTCGCAGGCCCTCTTCCACACCCTTGTGGTGCTGGGCGTGCCTTACCTCATCTGTGCCTTCTACTTCACCGTTCAGGAGAAGGACAACACCATCCGCCTGATGAACTACGGCAATGTGGTGACAGATACGGAAACCACCCCCGCAGAGCAGGAGAAAATCAACCTCTTCGACAACGAAGGCGTGCTGAAACTCTCTGTAAGCCAGAAGAATATCCTCTACATCGAATCCGACGACAACTACATCAAGGTCTGGTATGAAGATAGCCACGGCGCACTCAAGCAATACATGCTCCGCTGCCGCCTGAAGACGGTAGAGGAGAGTTTCGTTGGGAGCGACCTCATCCGCTGCCACCGCAAGTACATCGTCAACATCGCCAAGGTTGCGGTGCTGAGCAAGGAGCGCGAAGGCTATATGCTGGACCTCGACAAGGACGGAATATCACCCATCCCCGTTTCCCGTACCTACGAGACAGGGGTTTTGTCTAAATTCAATTCAAGATAATTATGTGGCAAAGAGTACAGACACTTTATTTAATATTGGCCCTAGGGCTGTGTGTGGCAATGTTTTTCGGAATCTCGGGCACTGCCTTCCTGATTCTGGTTGGAGTCGCCACCGCCCTTAACTTCCTGGCCCTTACTACCTTCAAGATTCGCATTTTCCAGATGCGTACGGCGATTTTTGCGGCCCTTATCCTGCTGGGTTTGCAGGTCTGGCTGCTGATTGCCTACTTCTCCACCGCCGACAAGACCATCTACAATGTGATGTATGTCTTCCCAATTGTTGCGGCAATCTTGGATATTTTGGCGGCAAGAGGTATATTTGCAGATGAAATGCTGGTGCGCAGTTCTTCGCGTCTGCGTGCAGCCAAGAGAAAACACTAAAACAAGCATATTATGAGAATTCCTGAATCAGAACTTATCATCAATGGCGATGGAAGTGCATTCCACCTTCACATCAAGCCCGAAGAACTGGCCGACACCGTGGTTATGTTTGGCGACCCCGGCCGTGTCCAGATGTTTATTCCCCTTTTCGAGAAGATCGAGGCCCAGGGCCAGTCCCGCGAGTTCGCCTTCTGCACCGGTTGGTACAAGGGAAAACGCATTACAGCCCTGTCCCACGGCATTGGCTGCGACAATCTTGACATCGTAGTTACCGAACTGGATGCCCTCGCAAATGTTGATTTCAAGACCCGCGAGGTAAAGCCTGAGCACAAGACCCTTACCCTTATCCGTGTGGGTACCTGCGGCGCCATCCAGCCCGAAATTCCCCTCGGTTCCTTCATCGCCAGCCACATCTCAATCGGCTGCGATGGCCTTTTGAACTGGTACGAGGGACGCGACGAGATTGCGCTTCTCGACTTCGAAAAGGCCTTCAAGAAGGCTGTACACTGGGACAAGCATCTTCCCGACCCTTATTTCGTACGCGCATCCGAGAGGCTCATTAAGCTCTTTGAGAAGGATACCGTAAAGGGTATGACCGTTTCAGCATCCGGCTTCTACGGCCCTCAGGGACGAGTTGTCCGCCAGGGTCTGGCTATGCCCAACATGCTCGAGGACTTCGAGAAATTCGAGTACGACGGCTACAAGATTACCAACTTCGAGATGGAAAGTTCGGCCCTCGCGGGCATGAGCGCAAAACTCGGCCACGATGCCATCACCATCTGCTGCGCCATTGCACACCGCTACCTCAAGGACGCAAATACCGACTACAAGCCCCGTGTTCAGGAACTTGTACAATTAGTTATGGACAAGGTTGCTAGCTTGTAATTTCGGAATTAGCGAAAGAAAAGAGTACGCTGTAATCGATTGGGGTCGGAGCCACTGCAGGCTTCGACTCCTTTTTTTGTCCGAGGAACTGGTCGGCCTTCAGACCGCTGCGGCGCAGGTAGGAGCAGGCCTCGCAGTGATCTTCGCGCAGCAGGGCTCGCATCAGGTGCAGGCTGGTGAGTTCATCTTCACCCGACTTCAGGGCCTCTGCGAAGGAAAGGCTCATCAGGTTCTCGCCCTCGCGGGAGAGGTACACGGAGTCCTCGTGCCCGTAGGGGATGCCCTGTGCCTGGAAGATGGTGTCTTCTACATCTTCCTTGGCGGCCTCTGTGTCGATTCCGAACTTCTTCAGGCGGGCGAAGGCTTCATTGTCGCCGTCACGCAGCAGACCCAGGAAAAAATGGTCGGGTCCGATGCCGTAGCAGCCTGTACGCATGGCTTCTTCAAGCGCAAAATCGAGAATGTTGTTGACTTCGGGTGATATCTTCATTTTTTGTTTATAATTCGCGTGCAAATATAGCAATTAAATCATTTTTTTTTGCTATTTTTGTATGTTTATAAATAAAGTAATTATATGGACGAAGAGTTGAAGAAACCAGAAGAAATGCATGGTTATATCGAGCCGGTCGAAATTGACCACGAGATGCGTAGTGCCTACATCGACTATTCCATGTCGGTGATTGTTTCCAGGGCACTTCCCGATGTGAGGGATGGTCTTAAGCCGGTTCAACGCAGGGTGCTGTTCGGAATGGACGGCCTTGGATTGAGTTTTAACGGCCAGACGAAAAAATCTGCCCGTATTGTGGGTGAGGTGCTTGGTAAGTTCCATCCCCACGGCGATAGCAGCGTTTACGATGCAATGGCACGCCTCGCACAGTGGTGGAACCAGCGTTATCCGCTCGTTTGGGGCCAGGGTAACTTCGGTAGCATGGACGGTGACCCCGTTGCAGCCATGCGTTATACCGAGGCTAAACTAGCCAAGATGTCCGAGGATGTCCTCTGCGACCTCGACAAGAATACAGTCGACATGACCCTTAACTTCGACGATTCCATCGAAGAGCCTACAGTGCTGCCTACCAAGCTGCCTCTGCTGCTGCTCAACGGTTCGTCAGGTATTGCGGTCGGTATGGCCACCAATATGGCTCCCCACAATCTGGGCGAGGTTTGCGACGGTATCTGCGCATACATTGACAACCCCGATATAGATGTCGAAGGCCTGATGCAGTACATCAAGGGCCCTGATTTCCCTACAGGTGGCATCATCATGGGCCGCCAGGGCATTATCGACGCCTACACCACAGGCCGTGGCCGCATTGTAATCCGTGCCAAGACCGACATCGAAGTCAACGATAGGGGACAGGAGACCATCGTGGCCACCGAAATCCCTTACATGGTCAATAAGAAGGAGATGATGGAGCGCATCGGCCAGATGGTCGACGAAAAGAAGATCGAAGGCATCACCTATCTTAACGATGAAACATCCCGCGAAGGTGTCAGGGCCATCTTCCGCGTAAAGCAGGGATCCAATACCAATGTAGTGCTGAACACCCTGTTCAAGTACACCGCACTCCAGTCCAGCTTCGCAATCAACAATGTGGCTCTGGTCAAGGGTCGTCCCCGTACCCTTACCCTCAAGGAAATCATCGCCAACTTCGTAGACTTCCGTCACGAGGTGGTTGTACGCCGCACCAAGTTCGAACTTGACAAGGCCCTCAAGCGTGCCCATATCTTGGAAGGCTTGCTGAAGGCAATCGATATCATTGACGAAATCATCGCACACATCCGTGCATCCAAGAATGTGGATGAGGCCCGTGACGGACTCGTAACCAAGTTCGGTTTCACCGAAATCCAGGCCCAGGCCATCGTGGAGATGCGTCTACGCCAGCTCACTGGCTTGGAGCGCGAGAAACTCCAGGCAGAGTACGATGAAATCGAGAAGTTCATCGCCCACTGCCGCGAGATCCTTGGCAGCGAGCAGCTTCAGCTCCAGATCGTCAAGGACGAGTGCCAGGAGATGAAGCAGAAGTATGGCGACCCTCGCCGCACCCAGATTACAATGAGCGCAGACGAGTTCAA
>Ga0065709_1006019_pt1 | contig 23533 bp, 35 predicted proteins | sample Hoacrofraction14_2_FD_59096 | JGI IMG/M metagenome (GOLD analysis project Ga0065709, IMG submission 59096) | Hoatzin crop microbial communities from Cojedes, Venezuela, sample from fiber fraction 14 v1 | ecosystem: Host-associated > Birds > Digestive system > Esophagus > Crop | place: Venezuela...
AGGAGAGAACAAATGAGTTACATACCGGACTGCAGAACAGACGAGAACTACAACTACAAGAACCTTACTCCGGGCGAGAAGACGTTTATCGACGGATTCGACTTTTGCGCTGAGGGCATACCGAGCGCACTGGAGAATATCATCGACAATCAGCTGGAGTGCGATGTTCGTCCGTCGGATGTCGAGATTGTAATCAGAGCACTCGGACCGGAACTGCTGGCGTGGCTTGAGTCAGACAGAAACGAAGCCATCACAGACCTCATCGACGGCCATACGGAGGAAGAGTAATGAGCACAGAACCTTTCAAATTCAAACCATGTCCATTCTGTGGAAGTGAAGATGTGGCTATAGAAACGAAATCAACCGTATCCGGAGCAATATTGTACACCGTGCGGTGCCAGGATTGCTACGCAGAGACCGGCAGAGCGAAGGACAGAATAAACGCCGTCCTGAAATGGGAGCAAAGAACCACACCGGAGAGACGAAACTATCGTATCGCTAATCGATAACCATCCGGAGGAAGAGTAATGAAGCATTACCTGACGAAGTATGCGGAGAACGGCAGGAGATATGCAGAAGCATGGCTGCAAATAAACATATTCGGCAGAGCGCTCTGCTTTTGGAGGAAAAGGATAGAAATCTAAAAGCCGTCCGGTAAGACGGCTCAAGATACGGTTACTTCTTAACCCAACCGCGGTTTGGTTCCTGCGTAGGCGGCAGGCGGTCACCCTTGTCAATGTGGACAGTGCGAGGATTGCTTACGCTTCCGCCGCGAGGACCTACTTCAACATAGTCTCCCGAAGGCATGTTGTCAGTACCGGGCTTGCGGAAATTCTCGCGTCAGAACGCAAGAAAAGAGGACTGAACTACACACAGTTCGCCGCTCTGGTCGGATGCTCGGACAAGGCAATTGCCTTTTGGGAGACAGGACAGCGGAATATCAGCGACATAGATCTGCTGGACAGGATGCTGAAGACACTGGGTTTAACAGTAACCATCGGAGCTGACGATGGGGAGACACGATAGATGAACAGGAGGAAGACCAATGACAAAACAGGAGATTATACGAGACATAAAGAATTCGACCGGGAAGAGTTTCCTGAATATCTCTGAACTCGCAGATTACTTCGGCGTTGGAAGAGAAAAGATCAGGTCGGAGGTAGTAGCCGGTCTGGAATACTACGAGCAAGGCAAGGGCAAGAAATACTTCGTCAACGATATCGCGGACAGGATTATGTCCCGGAGAGGAGCATAGCCGTGGACGATGACAGAAAGAAATGGCTCAAACTGCTCCGGAGACTCGATGAAGCAGGCCTTAGAGAGTACATGACGGAGCATCACATGCCGGGAGCAGATGCCAAAGGTACTGATTTCTGGAGAACCATTCACCTTGAGAGGCTTGCATGCGAGGGAGTCTCTATAACAAACAAGCGAAAGAGCTGCAGATGGCTTCGGAAGAACGGAGTCAAATATGCACTGAACGGCAAGAAGCTGAGCGAGATAACCAGAGAGCTTGCGAGGGAGCAGGAAAGGAACAAAATCTCCGGCGTGAAAGACGAGCCGGAAGAACCGGATGCAGAGGCAGAGGAGGATCCGGACGAGATCAGGTTAAAGCCGTGTCCCTTTTGCGGAAGCCCGGCACTGCTCGTAGGCAAGGGAGACTTAAGCAATCTCACAGAAGCACCGCTGTTCTATGTAGCCTGCCTGTCTGTCAAGGACGAGATATGCCGGGCGAACAGCGGAGACTATCCAACATGGAGGGCGGCATTAGACGCCTGGAACATGAGACCGGAGGACAAGAAATGATAAGACGCGAAGACGGAACGATTCAATACACGCTTCAGGACATCGTCAAAGGCTTGTTCGACATCGAGCCGGAGCTCGAATACGAGGACGAAAGCACCGATGTAAGCGACCGTATCGACAGCGAAGACATGAAGGAAATCACGCAGATGGTCATAGCGTGCACAGCGCTTCTGCCGGTTACCTACGTACTGGCGGCAATGTTCGGATAGATGAAGGAGGACAAGATGATAGAGATGGTTGAGATCAATGACACAAAGGTAAAGGGAAAACACGACGCAGCTCCGCAGTTCGCATGGGCGGACCTCGACACACTCAAAGCAAACAAAGAAGCTCTTGAGATTGTGATGGAGTGGGTAGACGGATGGATCCTGCGCTTATCCGGATCCAGAGCGAGGAAGGACAAGATCATACGCATCTGGCTTCGTAAAATGCGCAAGTTCATCGATGAAGATATAGACCATGCCGAGGAGGCTATTCTCGCGGAGAAGGACAGACTGAGAGAAGGTGAGGCGGATGGTAATCAGATGTAACATCTGCGGAGTTACAAACGAGACATCCAATGGATGGATCCGGTGCAGGAAGACCGGAGAGTACACGTGCACCGGTTGCTGTATGAAATGCGAGCACTATGTAAGCTGGAGCGGCCTGTGGAAATGCACATACAAAACAGAAGAGATGCTTGAGGAGGAACGGCAGCGCGAGAAGGAAAGACGCGCTGCCATCCGCAAGCAGAAAGAGGAAGAGGAGCTGATGGAAATCAGCAGAGCCTACTTCAGGAGAAAGATAGCAGAGAGGGCAAAGAGACAGGCCCGTGCTCGCAGGAGCAAATGAAGCTGATAACGGCAGCGGCACGGAAGGCGCATCCGTAAAACGCAGGACTCAGAAAGACACTTTAGCACGCCTTACAAATTATAAAGGTACTCCAAAATTACAATATTCAACAATAAGGATACTGCCGCTGCCGATATCACATTTATAAAAAGGAGAAGAAATGTTACAGAAGATCGTACTGGGGCTGATACTCACAATAACAATCATTGCCTTACTGTTAGACATCCTGTTTCTGCTTACGTGGTGGGCACGTGATCGCATAGAAACCGAAGGCTGGGAATACGGAAAGCCAAGAAAGAAGGACAAGAAAAAATGAATGCAACAGTAACGATTGTAATAATAGCGCTCCTTGCACTGGTAATAATAGAGTTCAGATATTAGGAAGCTGCGCCATGGCGCAGCCTTTATGCCGCCTTAGTCCATGGAGGACGGCACATTGCTGAGGCAGAGCAGGTTCGATTCCTGCAGGCGGCTTTAATAAGGAGGGAATCATGAGCGTAACTAAATGCCCAAGGAAGGTATATGGAGAGGTAACGTTTGAAACCAACGTCTCAGAAATCTCGGAGAAGGTAGAGCGGCTCCGGTCCTTAATAAAAGAAGCCAACTCCATTATGGAGGAATTGGCTTCAGAGGGTGTATGGGCGGATCCATACGTTACAATTCCAGATTCATCAGATAATGACAATTAGGACATTCATTATCTCCATAGTGAGCCTTGAACGTTTGCTGGCAGTTCGGGCAGGTAAAGTCGATTGTGCCGCCGTTTCGGAAGTTTTCTGCCATCCTTCGTTCAAGAGCCGCTTCGGCCTCCGGGTTGGGTTAGAACCCTGACTTTTTAACTGACATATACGCAACCTCCTTTCTATATATAATAGGTAATTTATATAATAGGTAATTTTACCACGGAAGGAGCGCAGAGAATTTAGCGAGGCATCGGGTCTCGCTTGAAAGCTCGATTAGAGTATTAAACTTGCGACCAAAAAATGAAAGTAGTGAGAGAGACAGCCGTAGCAGGCAAGACGATATATCAGAATATCAAGGTCCCTTCGGGATGCCATGGCGGATGTCGCAGACCGAGACGTCAGATCTCCAAGGATGCGGTCAGGAAAAACAACAAGCGAAACGCTATCAGGAAGCTGACGCTCCTGATGAACGCTAACTTTGACGAGACCTGCGCACACTTCACTCTGACCTATGCCGGAGATCCACCGGCCAAGGAGGAAGCTGCCAAAGACAGAGAGTCATTCATCAGGAGACTGAGGAGACGCTTTGCCAAAGAGGGAGAGGAGCTGAAATACATCGGAGTAACCGAGTATGAGAATCACAGGATCCATCACCATCTGCTCCTGAACACGCAGGACGTTGCGCTCATAGCAAGGCTCTGGGGCAAAGGCCACGTGAGAATCACTGCGCTTGACGATACCGGAAACTACAGGAAACTCGCGGAATACTTCGTAAAGGAGACAGACAAGACATTCAGACTGCCGGATTCAGTACACAAGCAGAGGTATACCTGCAGCAGGAATCTCGTTATGCCGGAGCTGAAAAGAGAGCTGGTGGACCCGAGGGTTCTCTCCGAGGATCCTAAGCCGGTCAAGGGATACTACATTCCTCCGGACGAGATCAGGAGATACGAGCATCCTGTGACCGGAATAGAACACATCGAATACATCATGGTCGCTCAGGACAAGCCGAGGAAGAGGTGGAACAGAGGCGTACCTGTCCCGATACACGAATATTTCAAAGCCGACTACGACGAGGTACAGCTTGAGCTCGACCTCACGGACGGCTGGTCTTGGATTGAGGAGGAACGAAATGCAGTACAGCGCAGATGATGCCAGAGCTTTCATGAAGAGATATCGCACCCTGACGATAGAAATAATCCACCTCAAGGCAGAGATCAGACACAAAGAGGAGCTCATAGGCTCACTTGGTATGCCCGGAGACGGTATGCCAAGAGGGAATAATATATCAAAGCCGACGGAACGCGATGCGATATATCTCGCGGACAAGAGGGCTGAGCTTTCCGCGCTGATGTCCGAAGCGGAACGTGAGCGCGATGAGATACGCGATGTCATCGGGAAGATAGAGGACTCGGCCGTTAAGGATATCATGTACAAGAGATACATCGAGTTCAAAGCACCGGGCACCATTGCCAGGGAGACTCCGTGCGATGTCAGAACCATCCGCAGGAAGCACAGAGACGGCTTGAACGAAGCTGCAGAAATACTCGGCAGAAAGTAAAAGCTGTCCGCTTATGTCCGCTTTTAGTGTGGTAAAATAGTAATGTCAAAGATCGGGAAATCTTGACTTCATCTATCGTGCACGGGGCGGCTTGGTCAATGCCGTCCCGTTGTCGTTCTCGGAGAAATACCGGGGAGGTCAGAGATACCGGAGGGGGTCGCAAATGGCTAAGAACCCCAGGCAAACTAACGGTAGCCTGAGAAGGAAACACAGAGCACGTCTTAAGGCAATGGGATGCGAGTGCGGCATATGTCACGGAGCATTCGGCCCGATACATTACGACGAACCGTCGGATGCTCAGCATCCGCTGTCCTTTGTTATCGACGAAATACGCCCAATATCCAAGTACAGGCAGTTCGGTTACGAATCCAGAGAGGAAGCGGCGCAGGATTGGAACAATCTGCAGGCTGCGCATTGGATGTGTAACGCAATGAAACGCGATAAAGTAAATTACAAAATACCAAATCGATTAAAAGAGCAAGAAAAAGACGAAATCGACGGGGAATGGTAGGGGGAGGGACCCCACCGGGGGCACAGGGACCCATCAGCGCCGTCCAGCGCCTAAATACCCCCGAGATTCACGCGCGCGCGCGAGGGGTGGTCAGAATATGGCAAATGAGAAAACGCATGAAGAGGCTTTGAAGGAGGCTGCGCAGAAGGAAAAACGCAAGCTTACGAGGGAGCTGAAGAAGGCGGAAATTCCCGCGCATAAGATGAAGATACTTGAACCGATAATCGAGAATGTCTCGTGGATGCGGGTCAAGCTTGACGAAGCCAGGGAGCAGATCAAGACCGAAGCCATCGTGGTGGAATATGACAACGGAGGCGGTCAAAAAGGGCTCAGAGAGAACCCTTTTTTTAAGGGATATGAGCAACTTTGGAAGTCGTACATGCTCGGAATGAACCGGATTTTGAACGAGCTTCCGGCGAGAATCGAGGTCGAGGAAGTGAACAAACTCGAGGAAGTCGCTCCTCAGACAGTCCTCGGCTTTGTCCAGGACAAACACAGGGGGACAGCATGAAAGGCTCCCAGGAACCGAGAATAAGAATCGAGCCGCAAAGGGTCAGATCTGACGGACCCGATGCGGCTTTGCTTATGGCTGAATACGGAAACCGGCTGGATCCGTGGCAGGAGTCCATCGTGGACTGTTGGCTCGGAACCGATGAAGAGGGTAACTACACCGTAACATCCGCAGGACTCGCTGTGCCGAGGCAGAACGGCAAGAATGTCTGTCTTGAGGCACGTGAGCTCTACGGGATGCTGATAAACGGCGAGAAGATACTGCATACAGCGCACCAGGTAAAGACCGCCAAGAAGGCGTTCTGGAGACTGGAAGCGATATTCCGGGACAAAAGACACCCGGAGATCTGTGAGCTGGTCAAGAAAATCCGCTATACGAATGGCGAGGAATGCATCGAGCTCGTAAACGGCGGATCCATCGAATACGTTGCGAGGTCGCGTCAATCCGCAAGAGGATTCAGCGGATTCTCCCTGATAATCTATGACGAGGCGCAGGAGCTGACCGAAGATCAGATAGAGGCTTTGATGTCAGTCCTTGCGGCATCGTCAACAGGCATGAGACAGCTGATCTACACCGGCACACCGCCGTATCCGGGCTGTCCGGGTGACGTTTTTCGGAAAAGGAGAACGGCCTGCATCGATTCGGCCGAGCCGACGGACGCCTGGCATGAATGGTCAGTCGAAGCTAAGAGCATCGAGGACATCAACATCGAGGACAAGACACTCTGGTACATGACGAATCCGTCTCTCGGCACATGGCTGACCGAGGACTTCACCAGAGAGGAGCTGAGGACGCTCGACAGCGACGGCTTCGCAAGAGAAAGGCTCGGTTGGTGGACTCCGATAATCGAGCGGACAGAGGAGACTGTAATCAGCGCAACTTTGTGGGAGTCCTGCAAGTCAAACGCGAGAAAGCCGGAGGGAAGAACAGCCTACGGCATCAAGTTCTCAGCTGATGGAGCAGAAGTCTGTCTCTGCGGAGCGGTATGTCCTGCGGACGGACCGGCAAGGATAACGCTCATAGACAGAAAACCGACAGGACAGGGACTCAAATGGCTTGCGGACTGGCTCAATGCCAGATACTCCCGGGCATCCTGCGTTGTCATAGACGGCAGGAACGGAGTCGATGTCCTGATAGACAAGATATCCGGAACATGGAAAGCAAAAGGCTCGGTAATCAGACCGACAGCTCGCGATATGGTCGCGTCTGCCGGTCTTCTTGTAAACGAGCTTACAGAACATACGGTGACATGGTACGCCAAGCAGAAACAGCTTGAGGAAAGTGCCCTGACATCAACTAAGAGGTCGATTGGAGGCGGCTGGGGATTCGGAGGAGAATGCTCGGCGCCTATCGAAGCATCCGCTCTCGCACTCTGGGGCGCAAGAAACAGCAAGAGAGATCCAGGCAGGAAGATGAGGATAGGCTAAATGATCACACTGAACATCACACGCGTTGAGAATCTCCCGGAAGAAGAGTACAGGATGCTGTCAAAGCTTCAGGAGACCTTCAACTACTATCAGTCCAGGAACGCGAGAAAGGCGAAATACTACGAGGGGAACATATCGCTCGAGGAAGTAAATCTTGGGATAGCGATACCAAAGGGCATGTCGAAGCTCCAGATCGGATGCGAGTGGGGCGCCAAGACGGTTGATGTCCTCGCAGGCAGGTCGATGTTCGACGGATTCGTCGGCACTGACGGAAACGAAGCCGGGAAAATGACGGAAATCATGGAGCGTAACAGGCTCAAGGCTGAGTACATAAAAGCATGCCGTGACGAGCTCAAGTTCGGCTGCACGTTTGCGACACTCACGAGTACCGAGCCTGATGAAGAGGGTGAAGGTCACTGCGTTATCAGATTCCATTCTCCGAGGACTGCATCCGCACTCTGGGACGGAGAGAAAGGACGCATCGGATGCGGACTTGTAATCATTGACACTGTCCAGAGCGAGGCGGACAAGACTTGGAGACCGAGAGTGCTGCATCTGCACACGGATACGGCTCTCTGGGAGCTGAGGGACGCTGGAAATAACAGGTGGTTTGCTAAAAAGCATCCGAACAAGATGGGACGTCCTCTGATGGAGCCTCTTGTTTGGAATGCGACGAGCTCCAAGCCATTCGGCAGGTCACGTATCAAGAAGCCTATCAGAAGGCTGATTGACGGTTACGTCAGAACGGTTGCGAACGCAACTCTCGGACTCGAATTCTCGACAGCTCCGCAGAAATACCTGCTGGGCGTAACGGATGACCAGTATGAGGCGGTCATCAACGATAAATTCAGGCAGTATGTCGGAAATATCGTTGCCGCAACCATCAACCCGGACACAGGAGAAAAGCCGACTTTCGGACAGCTCTCACAGGGCACTATCGAGCCGCACGTCCAGATGATGAGACTCCTCGCAACGCAGTTTTCTGCCGCGACAGGTCTCACAGTAACGGATACCGGCGTTGTAAACGATGCAAACCCTACGAGCTCGGATGCGATTCTTGCTCAGACACAGACTCTTGTCAGCATGGCAGAGCAGCTGAACTCCGGAAACGCGGATGCGCTCAACACAATCGCCAGAATGGCGCAGGCAATCGAGAGAAATGTCACCCTCGATGAGCTGACAGATGACGAGAAGAACGTGATAGCACACTTCAAGAACCCTGCGATGCCTTCGGTGGCAGTAACAGCCGACGCGGCCATTAAAATCGCGTCAGCTCGCCCTGAGTTCGCTCAGACGGACGTATTCATGGAGATGATTGGCTTCGACCAGGCGGATATAAGGCGCATCAAAGCTCAGGAAGTAAGAGCGAGAGGCTTGAACCTCTTGAATACCCTTGAGACGGAGACCGGAGAAAACGAAACAGGAGAGAATTCCGCTGAATAACGATGGAGATTAGCAAACAGGAGTGGAACAAGTACATAAACCTGCTTTCGGCAGCGAACAAGACCGCAGCCAAGAAGATGCAGGCGTGGATAGGCCAGCATGGATATGGTGATGCCCAGGCGATGATAGACTACGCGTACTCGCTTACCACAGCCTACGGCGAGGCGGCGGCTTCGATAGCATGTCAGATGTATGAAGAGGTTGCGGCCGCACAGAATGCGGCTGTTCCGCAGGCTGTTCCGGCTGATGCTCTGCCGTACAATTACGTGAAAGCCGCAGTAGAGGACAAAATCACAAGAGCACCGGCTCAGATACCGGACACAGTAGGCGAGATGGTAAAGCGCACCGGGGCTGACACGACAGTCAAGAACGCACTGCGTGACGGAGCGTACTTTGCGTGGATCCCGCACGGTGATGCCTGCGCATTCTGTATCATGCTTGCATCAAACGGCTGGCAGAGAGCCTCCAAGAAGACAATCAAAGGAGGCCATGCCGAGCACATCCACAAGAACTGCCAGTGTGAGTTTGCAATCTCATTCGACGGACCCGGCAACGTGGAAGGCTACGATCCCGACGAATACTATCGCATGTGGGAAGAAGGACACGGCAACCTTGACGGCCTACGAGAGAAACTGTACTGGGATCGGCATGATAAAATCCTCGCCCAGAAACGCGAGTGGTATGCACGTACCATTGTTGCAAAGGAAGGAGGAGATCCGTACAAGGGACAGACTTTCAATAGTAAAAGTGTTATAATAAATATAAAGAATTATGATGACTTGAAAGGTCACTTCAGTGAAAATTTTGGAATACAAATCAATGCATTTGAAAACTGCGACCTTGAAAAAACTAAAATTACAATGATGGGTGTAGATGATTGCTTGACTGCTTTTCCAGAGGCACAACCAAAAGTAACGAGAATTGTCTACAAACCTGAATTGGGGTCTATGGGAGGTTATGACAAGGAGACAGGTATAATATACATAGGACCTACGGGACTTAATAGTTACCTTACTGGTTATCATGAAAGCATACATGCCCTTGATGCGGCTTTTTCAGGAGAAACCGGCTATACATTTTCTGATGGTCTGTTTAAGAGAGCAAGAAAAGAATTAGGACTGCGAAAGGGCAGTAAAAAACTGGAACGTCTCCAATATGAGATTGTCGGACAAGATATCAAAAAGCATAAAGTAAAAGATAAGCCAGAAGAAATACTTGCATACGGAATAGAAAGAGAATTGGCAGGGAAGGGAAATGAACTTTCTGCTACTATGGCAAGGTTGTTTACGGAGGAGATAAATGTACGGAGACTTACACGACGATTGGATGACACCAAGGCACTTGTATGAAGAAAGTGAGAGATTGTTTGAAGAGTGGAAGAAATTGCCTGAAGAAGCGGGAACCTTTGAAGAATACTGCAAAACCCATGGATCAGAAGAATTGCTATTAGCGACAAAAGAAGCTGAAGCCAATCTTGAGCGGTTAGAAAAATTAGGAATAACTCCATAATAGATAAATCTATAAAGATAAGACTAATACGGTTAATATGGAATTCAAGTACAAGAAAAATATAATATCTGGAGGCCGCACCGTATTTAGCGGCGAATATCCGAAACCGATGGTTTGCCCTCATTGCGGAATACATACAGATTCTGCAATCACAAAAGCAGATATTTTCAATTATACGGAAGATGAACAGGCTTATGTAGTAAGCTTCAGATGTACTGATTGCGAAAAGACTTTCCTATGTGTTTATATCGGCACTTCGGGTGGAATTAGACCGGAAGCAATAATTCCTGTTTCTGAAGAAAATCCGGTATCGGATAATATAAAGAAATTAAGTCCACAGGGAGCAAAATTACATTCGCAGTCTGAACGCGCAGCACTTAGAAGTGATTATGAACTTGCTATGGCTGGATATAGATCTGCGCTGGAATCTATAATAAAAGATTATGCGATAAAGATACGAAATGAGTCCCAGGATGATGTAGCATCCAAGACGCTCGGGAAAGCGATTGAAGCCTATCTTGAAGAGGATATCCTGAAGTCAGCTGATGTTGTAAGAATTTTAGGAAATGGAGCCACACATTATGTCAACGCATATGAGGATATAGATTTTAGTACCTTCAAACTATATTACGATTGGGTACTTCAGTATATTGATCACAGATATCAGATAGCACATCCACCGGTAACAAGATAACCGGAAATTTAAACAATGATGACTCAAGCACGGGAAACCGTGCTTTTTTCATGCTTACGCGAGGCTTTCGCGGTTACTCGAAGGAGGATTTTTATTTATGTCAGATACAAAAGACACAAACACTGCACAGCAGGGAGGTACGGCACCTGAGCCGGAGCGCACATTCACACAGTCGGAACTCGATGCAATCATCGGAGACAGACTTAAGCGTGAGCGTGAGAAGTATTCAGATTATGAAGCCATAAAGGCAAAAGCGGACAAGTACGACGAGGCCGAGGAAGCAAACAAGAGTGAGCTTCAGAAGGCCGTGGAGAAGGCAGACTCACTCCAGAAGCAGCTGGACGCGCTCAACAAGCAGAATGATATCCGCGAGGTGAGAGCGAAAGTTGCGAAGGAGAAGAATGTGCCTGCAGATCTCCTCACCGGGGACGATGAAGAGAGCTGCACTGCGCAGGCGGATGCAATACTTGATTTTGCAAAGCCTTCCGGAGGTTATCCTCAGGCAAAAGACGCAGGAGAAGCACCACTGCCGTCAGGTGGTGGGAAAACAAGAGACCAGTTTGCCGATTGGCTGAGTAAAAGTATCGGAAGTATGGAAGGAGAATAATAATGCCTATTACAAGAAACAGTATCACACTGCCACCAGATGTCAGTGCAGAGATTATCCAGAAGACACAGGAACAGTCTGCAGTAATGCAGCTCGCAAGACAGATTGCATTGCCTGGAAGAGGCGCGACTATTCAGGTTATTACAAGTGATCCTGAAGCGGCATGGGTATCAGAAGGAGATGCCAAGCCTGCATCGGATCCGGGACTTACAACCAAGCTGATGACGCCTTACACACTGGCAGTCATCGCACCATTCTCAAAGCAGTTCGTAAGAGACGCAGCAGCTCTCTATGATGCACTCATCGGAAGAATGCCGCTGGCACTTGCTTACAAGTTCGACCAGACATGCTTCGGAGCACTCTCGAAGCCGGGCGATAATTTCGATACATTTGCAGATTGCACAGCAGTAAGCCTCGATGACGATGCATACGGCAACCTCGTTGCAGCGAACTACAACATCGCAAAGAACGGTGGAGCCGCAAACGGATACGCACTCTCGCCACTCGGAAAGGGTGTGCTGCTCAGTGCGGTAGATAAGAACGACAGACCGCTGTTCATTAACTCGGCAGCAGAAGGAGCACTTCCTGTAATCCTCGGCAGCAGAGTTGTTGAGAGCAAGGGCGCTTATGCAAGCGGCACACCTTCGACAGTAGGAGTTGTAGGTGACTGGACACAGGCTATGTATGGAACCGTAGAGGGCGTAGACATCTCAATCAGTGAGGAAGCAACTCTCAAAGTAGGTGACTCCACAATCAACCTGTGGCAGAACAACATGGTAGCTGTAAGAGCTGAGATTGAGCTTGGATTCCGCGCTGATACATCAGTATTCAATCTGCTCACAACAACCGAGAGCTCTGATAAGGCAGCTGAGGCTAAGGCAGAGGCAGCTGAGGCTAAGAAGAAGTAAGTGAGGCGTGTTATGGCTTGCGCAAAGGAGAAAGTAAAGGACAAGGCAAAGAATACGGCGTATGCGACAGTAGACGATGTTGCGGCGGGATTCCGGACACTCGATGATGAAGAGAAAAGCATCTGCGAGGCACTCCTGGAAGAAGCCGCAATTATTATCGATGCGTATAACAACGAGGCTGATGAGGATATCAAGAAGCTCGTATCCTGCCGGATGGTAAGGAGAGCAATAAGCGAATTCGGATCCGGCTCGGTCCCGATCGGATCCTCGCAGGGCTCGATGTCGGCTCTCGGCTATTCCCAGAGCTGGACAAGCGCGGGAACAACAGGAGAGCTGTATCTGTCCAAGCTTGAAAAGAAGCTCCTCGGCGCAGGCAATCTGATTGGATCCTACAGCCCGGTGGAAGGATTGGTGGATACCGATGATTAAAGGTATAACAGTCACACTTTATGAGAAGGTCCAGAGCGGGACGGATGAGTTCAACAAGCCTGTATGGACGGAGACTCCGGTCGAGGTTGAGAACGTGCTCGTATCACCTACAAGCGCGGACGATATTGCGACCGAGACTTCGCTTTACGGCAAAAGCTCTGTGTATCAGATGGCGATACCAAAGGACGATACGCACGTGTGGGAAGACCGCAAAGTCGAGTTTTTTGGTGAGACCTGGCATACATTCGGCTACAGCCAGCAGGGCATAGAGGACAACATTCCTCTCTTCTGGAATAAGAAAATATCGGTGCAACGCTATGGCTAAGCAGCAGATAAAAATAAAGATAGACTGGGGTAACTATTCCGGGTTCATTGCGCTCAGAAAGAGCTCGCAGATGGTGGAAGTAATCGAAAGCTATGCGGACAGCATTGCGAATCGTGCCGGAGAAGGATACGAGACGTACACCAAGCAGATGCCGACGAGAGCCTACACCGGAGTTTATGCGGCCACAAAAGAGGCGAAGGAAGACAATTTGAAAAACAACACGTTACTGAAGGCGGTGAGGAAATGATTGAGACGATGGTGCTTAAATACCTTGCGGAGAACCTTGATGTTCCCGTCAGTATGGAGGAACCGGAGGAGAAGCCGACCTCATACGTCATAATCGAAAAGACAGGTGGCGGTATGGAGAACCAAATCCATAACGCCACTTTGGCTATTCAGGGATATGCTGAGACACTTTACAAAGCAGCTCAGCTCAATGAAGAGGTTAAGTCACTCATGCTGGCAATGCCCGATGAAGAGGATGTCGGATATGTTGGCCTGCAGAGCGATTACAATTTCACAGACCCGAGCACCAAGCGGTATCGTTACCAAAGTGTTTGGGACATCGTTTATTAACGGAGGATAAGAATAATGGCACAGACAGCAGCAAATGTAACATACGGAAAGCCGAAGACTGCGGGAGCCATCTGGAGAGCACCTGCGGGAACAACGCTTCCTACAGATGCAACGTCAGATCTCGACAGTGCATTTGTCTGCCTGGGATATTGTTCCGAGGATGGTCTGACTAACGAGTACACCATCGATACAGACAGTATCCAGGCATGGGGCGGAGACAAGGTCCTGTACTTTGAGAACGGTCGCGAGGACACTTTCGGACTTAAACTGATTGAGTCGCTCAATCCGGAAGTTCTTAAGGCGGTTTACAATGACAGCAATGTCTCCGGAACACTCGACACCGGCATTACCGTCAAGGTTAATTCAACTCCTCAGGAGGAATCCGAGTGGGTAGTAGATATGGTTCTCAAGGGTGGAGTGCTTAAGAGAATCGTAATTCCGGCAGGAAAGATTACAGAACTCGGAGAAATCAACTACGTGGACAATGATGCAGTCGGTTATGAGATCACCGTAGCTTGCGTAACTGATACTGACGGCAACTATCATTACGAGTACATCCAGGCAGGGTCTTCAACCATGAAGATGAGAGTAAGTAAGCCGGAAAAGGTTGAGGAGACAGAAGTGGTTGAAACTGCAAAGACAACCGCAGGCACAAAGAAGGCTTCAAACACAAAGAAGAAATAAGGAGATAGCGCATGAAAAAGGTGACGGTCAAGGGACTCCAGTTGGAGCTCGATGAGAACATTCTTGATGATATGGAGTTTATAGATGCTTTGGCAGAAGCAGATACGAAGGGACCATCTCAGGCAGTGCAGATGTTTTTCAAGGATGAGAAACCAAAGGTTTACAACCACTGCAGAGTAGATGGAAGAGTATCTGCTGAAAAAGTAGGAGAACTTCTGATGGATGCGATAGATGCGCTCGGTGAAGAAGGAAAAAACTCCTGATCCTCATCAGCATGCTCAGGAGCGACAGAACCGCGCTTGTGTGCGACCTTATGGAAACCTACGGAGTATACGACTTGAAAGCGTTGCCGGGAAGAACTGTGGCAGCGCTTTCGGCCGGACTCAGAAATGACAGCAGAATCCGCATGAAAATGTCCGGATCCAAGCTGACGGTGGAGCAATCGCTCCTTATAAACATAGCAGACACTTTGACTGTAATCCTGTGGAGCAAGACCAAGGATGCGGCAAAGGGGCGTAATAAACCGGAACTCATATCTGACAGGCTGAGGGCAGTTGAGAGTGAGGACGATGTTATGACGTTTGAAAGCAGCGCGGAATTCGAGAAATATCGCAGAGAAGTGTTGACGAGGATAAGAAACAATGGCTGAGAAGATTGAACTTGGCAAGGCGTATGTGCAAGTCATTCCGTCTACGGACGGTCTTGGCAAAGCCATAAAGAAAGATTTAGATAAGGTAGCTGAAGATGGCTCGAAGAGTTTCGGAGTAAAGTTCAGCAAGGCTTTGTCCGGAGCAAGCAAGGGATTCAAGTCAGTTGGATCCAAACTCACGAAGTGCATCACCAAACCGGCAATAGCTGCAGGCACAGCACTGGCGGGCATGACGCTCGCAAAAGGCTGGAGCAGAATGACGCAGATTGATGATGCCAGAGCGAAGCTGATTGCACTTGGCAATTCTACAAAGGATGTTGCCGCTATACAGGAGAACGCTCTTGCATCAGTACAGAATACTGCATACAACCTCGATGAAGCTATGACAACGGCTGCATCTGCAGTTGCGGCCGGAGTTGCACCGGGAGAGAAACTGACGAAGTACCTGACATCTGTAGCGGATGCGGCATCAATAGCCGGTATTGGTATGGGAGAGATGGGAACCATACTCAACAAGGCTACTACGCAGGGCAAGGCTTCCAATGAGATACTGCAGCAGCTGTCCGAAAGAGGACTTCCTGTATATCAGTGGCTCGGCGAAGCCTGCGGCAAGACTGCGGAAGAGATGTTCGACATGGCATCTTCGGGAGAGGTATCTTCCGAGATGCTCATGAACGCTATTCAAAAGAATATCGGCGGTGCGGCGGTTACAATGGGTTCGTCAACCATCTCGGGTGCTATAGAGAATTTCGGAGCAGCTATATCGAGAGTTGGTGCGAACTTTCTTGGCAGTTCCGATGATGCGAATTCATTTGCCGGTCAGCTCAAGGATATTTTTAACGAGCTCACCGTTAAGATGGGACCTGTAGAGGAGAAAGCAGCGGCTTTAGGCAGAACTGTAGGTGGCGTTTTCAAAGGGATATACAAATATCTGAAAACAGGCAAGATTGATAACTTCGGTCTTAATATTGATGCGCAACTTATCATGGAACAGATTACGCCTATTCTTGATACGATAAAGAGCCTTGTGAAGTGGTTTGGAGCATTATCTCCAAAAGCAAAGGCAACTTTTATAGGAATGGCAGTAGGCGCAGGCCCTGCTCTTACGGCGATCGGTAATGTCCTTGGTGCAGTGCCGAAAATAAAGAGTGCTTTCGAAGGAGTGAAAATCGTTGGTAAAGCACTTAGCAAGGGTGCGGACCTTCTAAATGGGAAAATATTAAAGCTTATCCCGATGATTACATCCGGCTTTACCAAGATTGCAGGATTTGCGACCAAGGCAGGAAGCTGGATCATAGGATTGCCTGCAAAAATTGCAGCGATAAATCCGACCATACTCATTGTAGTTGGAGCAATTGCCGCACTGATTGCTATCGGAATCGCGGTATATAAAAACTGGGATGCTATAAAGGCAAAGGCTATTGAAGTATGGACTGCTGTTAAGGAGTGGTGCATTAACACCTGGACGAGCATTAAGGAAGGTGCTATAGCAATTTGGGAAGGCATCAAGGGAGCTGTCGTAGGCAAGATTGAAGCCGCAAAGGAAGCTATAAAAGCTAAATGGCTTAAGGTTAAGCTGGATACCATAACGGCATGGACCACGCTCAAGCAGAAGGCAAGCGCCCTGTGGGAAGGTATGAAGGCGGCCATAGTGAACAAGGTCACTTCAATTAAGACCTCGGTTGCAGCCAAGTTCCAGCAGGTCAAGACTGCAATCATCACACCGATTCAGACTGCGGTGTCTTCGGTTGCATCCAAGATACAGGCTCTCAAGGATAAATTCAGCAACATATTCAATACAATCAAGTCGATTGTTCAGACGGCCATCAACAAGGTTAAGTCCATAATGAATTTCCATTGGAGCCTGCCGAAGCTGAAATTGCCGCACTTCAGTATTAGCGGCAAATTCAGTCTGAATCCACCATCAGTTCCTAAACTCGGTATCAGCTGGTACAAGAAGGCGATGGATTCGGCGATGGTCCTGAACGGAGCGACAATCTTCGGTGCATCCGGAGGTAACCTTCTCGGCGGCGGCGAAGCAGGTTCCGAAGTAATCACCGGTGAGTCGCATCTCTACGACATGATTGGCAGGACGGTCGCAAGCCAGAACGACGATGTAAACGCCAGGCTTGACAGACTGCTCTACATGCTCGAGATATTCTTCCCTCAGGCACTCGATTCGATGCAGAGGGATCTCGTTCTGGATACCGGAACACTCGTAGGACAGACAGCTCCGCTGATAGATAGGAAGCTCGGAGAGATCCAGCGCAGAAAGAGGAATCTGTAATGATAAACAACAAAGGCGTTAAATTCGGAAATTATCATTCATACACCAACTGGAACCTGATTCTGGTGGAAGGAAGTGTGGAGTTTCCTCAGGCAAAGACCGAGACTGTGAATGTCCCGGGCATGGACGGAGTCATAGATCTTACAGGAGTGCTCTCATCGGATGTGAAGTACGAAAACCGTGCACTCTCATTCGAGTTCGCGTGGAAAGGATCCTATGATGACCGGGAGGGATTCCTTAATAAGATTTCCGAGATAGCTTCCGCCCTGCATGGGCAGAAGCTGCAGATAATCCTCGACGATGATCCTGATTATTACTATACGGGCAGATGTCATATCAATGACATGAAGACCAACTTCCAGACGATGACATTCACCATCGACTGCGACTGTGAGCCGTACAAGTACATCATAGAATCATCCGGAAACGATTGGCTGTGGAACCCGTTCTCGTTTGTGGATGGCGTAATACAGCTTGAGTCGTTTAGTATCTCAGGAACAGAGTCACGAGCTTTTCCGTGCGAGAGGAAGACAGTCTCACCTACAATCAAGTGGCAACCGGATACAGCCGGAGACACTCTCACGATTACTCAGGGCGAGACAACCGTAACTATCAGCTCCGGCTCTCAGATTGTCTACGACATCAGATTCAAAGAGGGCAGTAACACTCTGACGTTTACCGGAGAAGGCACAGTAACGGTCAGATATCAGCGAGGTACATTGTAATGTATTTGATTTATATCGACGGGCAGTGCGTATTTGACCCGAGGTCGGAATACCTGCAGGCAATAGAGCCGACACTGGAGCTTGAAGACTGCAGTGCAGGCTCTCTTACTTTCACACTGCCGTATACCAATCCGTATTGGAGCCTTCCGGTCAAAATGGTCAGCTCCGTAACGGTTTTAAGAACAGACGATAATAAAACCGTGTTCGAGGGGAGAATCTCCACCGAGAGCACGGATTTTTATAAGAATAAGGAATTATACTGCGAAGGAGCACTCGCGTTTCTGAACGACACGATACAGCCGCAGGCTCACTATCCTGCGGGAACAAGCGTGGAGTCGTTCCTGCAGTCGCTCATAGATAATCACAACGCCAAGTCGGACTATCAGTTCGAGCTCGGCGAGATAACGATGGACGATACCGTCTATCGTTACACGAATTACGAGTCCACCCTCGAAGCAATCAACGACAAGCTCATCGACCGCCTCGGCGGCCACATGAGAGTTCGCTTCGAAGGAGGCACGCGCTACATCGACTATCTGGCGGAATATCCCGGCATTAGCGAACAGGTAATAAGGTTCGGGCAGAATCTGCTCGACTACTCGACGAACTTCGATATGTCGGACATAGCGACAGTAATCATACCTCTCGGAAAGGAACAGGAGACCGAAACAGAGGAGACTGACGATGGTACGGAGAACCTGCCGAACTATCTGACAGTCGCTTCGGTGAATAACGGCTCTATATACGTCAAAAATGAAGAGGCTGTCGCAACTTACGGATGGATATGCAAGACGGTCACCTGGTCGGACGTGACAGAGGCTAAGAATCTCCTGACAAAAGCAAAGGAGTATCTCGAAGACTTCCAGTATGAGGAAATGGTCCTCGAAGTCAAAGCGGTGGACCTCGCGCTTACATCTTCGGCGTATGACTCAATAGATCTGCTGGACATGGTGCGCGTAGTGTCCACTCCGCACGGTCTTGACAGATACTTCCCGGTCACCAAGCGCAAAATCACGCTTAATGACCTCAGCAAGGAGGAATACACACTCGGAAGCAACGTGATGTATTCGCTGACAGATGCCACGAGCTCACTGTCAAACGAGATCAGCTCAGTGAAGGACGATGTATCAATCTCACTGAGGACGGAGCTCCAGGCGGCGATTGATGTAGCCAGTGCGCTGATAACCGGAAACTCCGGAGGATATGTCGTGCTGAATGACTCGGACGGAGACGGTTATCCTGATGAAATCCTCATCATGGATGCGGCGGATAAGGAGGATGCCAAGAGCGTATGGCGCTGGAATAAAGCCGGACTCGGCTATTCCTCGACAGGATACGACGGGAAATTCGGCACGGCCATCACGATGGACGGCAAAATCGTCGCGGACTACATCACAACCGGAACACTGAGCGCCAGCAGGATTAACGGCGGAATCCTTAAACTGGGAGGAAAGAACAACGGAAGCGGAATCATTCAAATGTATGATTCTTCTGGGGAACTTACAGGATATTGGAACAATTCCGGACTCAGTGCATACGGTAATATAACACTTGGATCCTCCGAAAAGACACGTTTCGAGATGCGTGCCTACAGGTGGATTTTTTACTATGATAACGAAAAAACGAGGGAAGATTACATCACCAATAACAGCACGTATGTTATCGCAGATGAAGACTATAGGTACTCATGGCACTGTGGAAGCTATTATGCACTACAGTATGACAAGCAGGGACTGTGTATTAAACCACTGTATGATCTTACAACAACCAGCAGTGCAAACGTTAATGTAACATCACAGGGCTTCCTCAAGAGGTATTCGTCCTCTTCCAAGCGGTACAAGCACGATATAAAAGAGATAGACAATTACAGGGACGTGCTCGACATCCCTGTTGTGACATTCAAGTATAACGAGGGATATATCCCGGAGAACGACATTCGCTATCAGAAGGACATACCGGGATTCATAGCAGAGGACGTAGAGAAAGCGTACCCTATTGCGGTCGATTATCAGGACATCGTCGATGAAGAGGGTAATGCAACAGGCGAAAAGCAGGTTGAAGACTGGAACCCGAGATACATTATTCCTCCGATGCTCGCTTTGATACAGGAGCACGAGGAAAGAATTGCAAAGCTTGAGGAGAAGCTGAGCAGAGTGGAAGAGCAGCTGAAGACAGCGGAAAAGGAGAAATAAAATGGCAGACATCCAAACTTATCTTGATGAGATATCAAGTGCCGTATACGGAGAAGAGGTCAGGTCCTCTATAATCAACGCTCTCGATGCGGTAAACACATCAGCTACGGATTCGGCGGCGGCCGCTTCGACGTCAGCAACAAACGCATCATCGAGTGCCACCACGGCAAAGAGCTATGCTTCGAATGCATCAACCAGCGCATCGGCGGCTGCATCATCAGCTTCGGATGCGTCGGACTCAGCGGATGAAGCGGCATCCTCGGCAGAAGCTGCAGCTGAATCAGCCGAAGAGGCGGCATCGTCTGTAGAGCGTACAGATGATACTGCAATCAGCACTCTTGCCGCCACCGATTATCTGAGAATACTGCGAGGCACGACAAGATATAAGGCTCTGATAGCTGACGTCGGCAACTACATACTGAATACTCTGACAAATACTTCTCTTGCGACGGAGAACAAGAATGTCTACGGAGCATTGAATGAATTGATGGGCTACGGAGTATCAGATATCGCAGCAGGATACGACTCCACAGCAACCTATTCTGTGGGTGATGTTTGCGTACATGACGGCACCGTGTACGTCTGCACCACAGCAGTCGAAACAGCAGGGGACTTTGACAGCTCATACTGGACAGCGACTACACTCGGTGATCAGGTTAGTAGTTTAAATAGTAATGTAGACAACCTTGTAGGTACCGTTTTGTACGAAAACCTTACGGGCACATACCCAGGATTTTCTTCGGGCTCTGTTACTCTCAGTGATTCGATGCAGAATTACAAGAAGCTCCGCTTTGATGCTTATTCCAGTACCTGGGGAATCCGTCCATTTACGGTAGAAGTGGACATTTCGGTGCTTGAGAACTTCGAGGTTTTAACGCTGACAGAAACCGTATTCTCGACAACGCCAAATGTTTATGCTTGCTCTATGATTCTGAGCTTCACGGATACGACATTCACAGTAACATCCAACAAAAGATGCTTGATTGGTGATGCTTCTGTCTCCGACATAGCGCAGCTCTATGTATACCGCATTACAGGGCTTAAATGATTCAGCTTTTCACAAACAATGATCGGATAAAAGCTGTGCATTGGGACGTTGTTGCTCCCGTGTTGACAACGTAGCAAGTAACGCTTGTGGACGCTCCACCCGATATGCGCTGAAAAACGCACCACGCATCCGATGTGCCGAATGGGATGTTTATAAGCAAATTATATCCATCCGGGACAGTGATGGTTGTCGTTTTGGATGAACTCTTATCGTATGCTATTGAACCCATATCAACTGATGTTAATGTGCTGATTATGTTGTCAGTAATATTACTATTTAACGCACTAACGAAAAAAATGAAAGGAGCGAGCCTATGATGCTCGACATTACTAAAAAAGAGATGACTATAGTCCTTCAGGATGGTGAAAAATTCACCGTGCATTTTACTTTTTCAACTGACGGCAACTTTGCGAGGATTTATGAAGTCACAGAGAAGCCTTACAGACCGGTAGAGAAACTCCTGATAGGAGAGGTTAAGAGACCCTATGCAGTAATGCAGGACTATATAGACAAAGGTTGGCGCCCGACAATGATTTTACACAATGACGAGAATTAACGTCTTGTAGCGTGCTATCCTCTCTTCACATAACGATGAAGGGAGGATTTTTTTAATGCTTAGAAAAGACTGGGGCGCGGCAATGACCGCATACAGAAAATGCAAGTCGCTTGAGAACTGCTCACAGAAAACACTCGACAACTACGAGCGATGCATCGAGAAACTGTGCGAACGCGTAAATAAACCGCTTAAGAAGGTCACAGGAGACGACCTTAGGGACTTTCTGACATACTACAGAGAGGAGCGAGGCGTTTCGCTTGCGTATCTTGATACGATCAGGCATTACCTTTCGGCGTGGTTCGGATGGTGTTCTGACGAGGGCTATATTTTAAAAAACCCAGTCAGACGGATCCCGAGAATAAAGGTCCCGAAGAAAATCAAAAAAGCGCTCACGGCCGAGGAGAGGGAGAAGCTGAAAGACAATGCCGGGAACGCGCGAGATCTGGCGCTGATGGAACTCCTGTACTCGACAGCCGCAAGAGTTAACGAAGTGCTCGCACTGAATATTTCTGATGTCAACTTCGACAGCAGGGAGGTCCTGCTTTATGACGAGAAGGGAAAGCGCGAGAGGATAGTGTACCTGAGTGACACGGCGGTTTACTATCTGAGGAAATACCTAGCAAGCCGGGGCGACGACAACCCTGCGCTTTTTGTCACAGCTAAAGCACCTCACACGAGGCTTAAGGCCGGAGGAGTACAGAAGATGCTTCGGGACCTCGGCAGAAGCTGTGGTGTTGAGGTGCATCCGCATAAGTTCAGAAGGTCGTTCCTAACAGATGCGAGCTCAAAGGGGATGAGCCTTCAGGAACTTCAGACATACGCAGGCCATGTAAAACCCGAAACGACTATGAATTACATTGAGGTGAAACAGGAAGATATCCGGGCAACATTCCGGAGATTATCTTAAAAGAAGGGAGGTAGTTGTCTAAATAGTAATTCAAAATTCAAGCTCGTGGCTACGGTCAAAGGCGCCGAAACCGTCAGCGTCCCATCTGACGCACAAGAGATTCTTATATCGATTGCGACAAATTATGCGAACGCTTGTTATAGCTTGACAGTGCTCCGTTCATTCTATCCCGGTGCGTATTTTGCCGGACATTCCGGAAACGCTTCACCGACATACGCTCGAGTTTATTGGTCTCCAGACGGTAACGCTGTACAGCTTACAGGCGTTATTGTCGAAGGGGATGACTGCACAAGCTCAACGACTTGGAAAGTTTTCTACCGCTGATAATTAAATCAGCCAATTAGTCCGCTGTCACATGCCAGCAATTTAGTGGTAGACGGTTAAATCGTCCGCTTGCGATAGTACGCGGTAAAGTTATAGCTCGATCCCTTTGCTGGCACAGTGAAGCCATTGGCGATAATCATCTTGACTTTCCATGTGGTCGCGGAGTTCTGTACATACGGGAGGAATATTATCTCGACCGCTCCCGCGGCTGTGCCGCTGCAATAGACGATCTCATAGTCCAATGCAGATAAGTTGGTGCTAACAATCGCATTTGCATCGGAAGTCGTCCCCGAAAAGGATGCAGACAACGTTTCGGTCAAATCTGTTATATTACTATTTA
>Ga0065709_1029419_pt1 | contig 23529 bp, 37 predicted proteins | sample Hoacrofraction14_2_FD_59096 | JGI IMG/M metagenome (GOLD analysis project Ga0065709, IMG submission 59096) | Hoatzin crop microbial communities from Cojedes, Venezuela, sample from fiber fraction 14 v1 | ecosystem: Host-associated > Birds > Digestive system > Esophagus > Crop | place: Venezuela...
CCGTGGCAGGCGCCGCGGCAGCGGCTGCGGCAGGCGCGGCGGCAGCGGCTTCGGCAAAGGACGGCGGGGCGGCCGGGGAAGCGGCGCAGGAAGCCGATAAGGCGGCTGACGCCCCGGTTTCCATGACGGCCGGCACGGCGGACCTCGATACAGAGGCCATAAGGGCGGCCGCTGGAGAAAAGGCGGACGCCGTCGAAGAAGAAGCGGCGAAGCTTGGCCGGGAGGCCGAAAGCGCCGAAGGCGCGGCGAAGGAAGCCGCTGAAGACGCGACGGCCGCAGCGGCCGAGGCGGCTGAGGAACGCTTCGGGGAAGCTGCAGCTGCGGCGGCAGGCGCGGCCGAGTATACCGGCACGGAAGTTTATGGAGCCGCGGGAGAAGCGGCTGAAGCCGGAGAAGGATTCGCCGAAAGCGCCGACGAGGCTGCGGAAGCTTTCGGAAGCGGCGCTGATTATGCCGCCGCGGAGGCGGAAGAGGCGGCGGGAGCCGCGGGCGAAGCCCTTGAGGCAGCTGGAGATATGGCGGACGGCGCCGCGGGCGAAGCTTTTGAGGCCGCTGGCGATAAGGCGGGAAGCGCCGCAGGCGAAGCGTTTGAAGCCGGCCGGGATGCGGCGGAAGGAGCCGCAGGCGGCGCCTTTGAAGCCGCCGAAGGCATGGCGGACAGCGCCGCGGACGAAGCGTTCGAGAACTTTGGCGACGTGGCGGGCAGTGCCGCCGAGGCAGTGCCGGCAGGCGCATCTGAAGCCGCAGGAGGCTTAGGGGCCGCGGCTGCCGCGGGCGCGGCAGGAGCCGCCGCATTGGCGGCCGGGGCGGCCTACGGAGCCGCCGAAGAGGCCGATGAGCCCGGGGAAGCCGCATCAGAAACCGAAGGCCCGCAGCAGGCCGAAGACGGCGCGAATGAAGGCAAGAGCCTCGAGGAACTAATAGAAGCAAACGCCATGAGCCTGATAAACGGCGGCGGAGAAGCCGGAGCCGAAGCTCCCGCCGCGGCAGCAGGCGGGGCGGCGGCAGCGGGAACCGCAGCTGCGGGGGCGGCGGCAGCGGCAGCCGTCAAGGAAAGCGGAAGCGCAAAGACCGACAAACCCGCGTTCAAGGTGCCGGAAGGCAAGTTCATCCCGGTCGCCCGCCAGAGCCTCGACGAGATGGTCGAGTACGCCGAGAAGAACGGCGGGGAAGTGGCCACGAGGCGCGACGAGATATCAGGGCTCGACGTCGTAGACTACACCTCGGTGCTTTGACGGAAGAAGCCTTCGGGCGCACTTGATATTTGTTGAAGATTGACGAAAGAAAACCCTTGCGCTTGCAAGGGTTTTCACATATAATTTCTCTTGCTGTGTGACATGATAGCTGTGAAGCGTGAAGTTGCTGCACAAAAAAGTTGCAGGTTCTCCGTGGAGCGAATGTCATGTAAAGATACTGGCGACAAGTCACTGTGCTCTCCTCGCCGAAGGCGAGAGGATGGGTCGGTTTCCGAAAGAAAACGGACACACCCGGTAATGTGTACAGTCACCGCTTGTCGTACTTAAAAAAGTGCGAAAAGGAGGCGACTTTTTTTATGGCAAAGAATCAGATCATGAGGATCACGCTCAAGTCCTATGACCACAAGCTCGTCGATGCGTCGGCGGCGAAGATCGTCGAGGTCCTGAAGAAGAACGAACGCAACTTCTCCGGCCCCATCCCGCTTCCCACCAAGAAGGAAGTGGTCACGATCCTCCGCGCCGTCCACAAGTACAAGGACTCCCGCGAACAGTTCGAGCAGCGCACCCACAAGAGGCTCATCAACGTCTATGAGTGCGACGCCCAGGACGCCGCGGCACTTGCGCGCGCGAACATCGAACTGCCTGCGGGCGTCGAAGTACGCATCACGATGAAAGAAAAGAAGTGAGCACGAATTAGTATGATTGCGCGGAATGCGTAATCCGCTGTAAGGAGGTTAAAATGAAAAAGGCGATACTTGCCAGAAAGGTCGGCATGACGCAGATCTTCTCCGAGGACGGCGTCCTCACGCCGGTTACGGTCCTTCAGGCCGGACCGTGCACCGTGACGCAGGTCAAGAGCGAGGAGACGGACGGCTATTCGGCAGTCCAGGTCGGCTTCGGCGAAATCCGCGAGAAGCTCGTCAACAAGCCCATCAAGGGAATCTTCACCAAGGCCGGCGTTCCGGTCATGCGCGTCCTCAAGGAGTTCCGCTTCGAGAACGCCGCGGAATACGAGGTCGGTCAAGTCATCAAGGCGGACATCTTCGCTGCGGGCGACAAGGTCGACGCAACGGCCGTGTCCAAGGGCAAAGGCTTCCAGGGCGCCATCAAGCGCCTCGGACAGCACAGAGGACCCATGGCCCACGGCTCTAAGTTCCACCGCCATCAGGGTTCCAACGGATCGTCTTCCGATCCGAGCAGGGTGTTCAAGGGCAAAGGCATGCCGGGCCACATGGGCGCGAAGCGCGTGACGATCCAGAACCTCGAGGTCGTCCGCGTCGACGCCGAGAACGGCCTCATCCTCGTAAAGGGCTCCATGCCCGGGCCGAGGAAGTGCCTCGTCACTCTCAAGGAAACTGTCAAGGCTAAGTAATACGGAAATAGGAGGACGATTCGAGATGGCTAACGCATCAGTTTATAATATGGGTGGCCAGGAAGTCGGAACGATCGAGCTTGCGGATTCCGTTTTCGCGGCAGAGATCAAAGAGAACCTGGTACATCTCGCTGTAGTACAGCATCTGGCGGCCTGCCGCCAGGGCACGCAGAAGGCCAAGACCCGCTCCGAGGTTTCCGGCGGCGGAAGGAAGCCCTGGAGGCAGAAGGGAACTGGCCATGCGCGCCAGGGTTCCACGCGTGCCCCGCAGTGGACGCACGGCGGAGTGGTATTCGCGCCGACGCCGCGTTCCTACAAGATCAAGATGAACGCTAAGGAAAAGAAGGCCGCATACCGCTCGGTCTTCACTTCGAAGCTCAACGACGGCGACCTTATCGTGCTCGACAGCCTCACGGTTGACGCGCCGAAGACTAAGGACATGGTCAAGATGCTTTCGAACCTCAACGCTGAGAAGGCATATGTCGTGGTTGACGGCTCCGACAGGGACCTCTTCCTGTCGGCCCGCAACCTCCAGGAGATGAAGCTCGCCACTTCGGGCGCCGTTTCCCTCTACGACATTCTTAAGTACAAGAAGCTCATCCTCACGAAGGATGCAGTCAAGACGATCGAGGAGGTGTTCGCATAATGGCAGACCTTAAGTATTACGACGTCATCTTAGCTCCGGTCGTCACCGAGAAGAGCATGGCGGGAATGAGCGACAAGGTTTACACGTTCTATGTCCATCCCGAGGCAAACAAGTCTCAGGTCAAGGAAGCAGTCGAGAAGATGTTCGAGGGCGCTGTCGTCAGGAAGGTCAACACCATGAACGTCGTCGGCAAGGAAAAGAGGCGCGGCCGCACTTCCGGCATGACCGCCAAGAGGAAGAAGGCTATTGTCTACCTCGCAGAGGACAGCAAGGACATCGAGATCTTCGCGGGTCTTTGATGCGGGGACGATTCCTCGAACTATACGCTATATGCGTGATGAACATATAAAGGAGAAGAAAAATGGGTATTAAGACCTACAAGCCGTATACGCCGTCAAGGCGGCATATGACTGGCTCCGATTTTTCCGAAATCACCGCCAATAAGCCGGAGAAATCCCTTACGGTGAGCCTGAAGAAGAAGGCCGGACGCAACAACCAGGGCAAGATCACCAGCCGCCACCGCGGCGGCGGATCCCGCAGGAAGTACAGGATCATCGACTTCAAGAGGAACGCGAAGGACGGTATCCCGGCAGTCGTCAAGACGATCGAGTACGATCCGAACCGCTCTGCGAACATCGCCCTAATCTGCTATGCGGACGGCGTGAAGAGCTATATCCTCGCCCCTGAAGGCCTCAAGGTCGGACAGAAGATCATGAACGGGCCGGACGCAGAAGTCCATGTCGGCAACTGCCTCCCGCTCTCCGCAATCCCCGTCGGTACCGTCGTGCACAACGTCGAGCTGCTTCCGGGCAAGGGCGGACAGATGGTCAGGGCCGCGGGCAACGGCGCGCAGCTCATGGCTAAGGAAGGCAAGTACGCAACCCTCCGCCTTCCGTCCGGCGAGATGCGCATGGTTCCGATCGAGTGCCGCGCGACTATCGGCACGGTCGGCAACGGCGACCACAACCTCATCCACCTCGGCAAGGCGGGACGCAAGCGCCATATGGGCATCCGCCCGCACGTACGAGGCAGCGTCATGAACCCGAACGACCATCCGCACGGCGGCGGCGAAGGCCGCGCACCGATCGGACGCCCGGGACCGACTACCCCGTGGGGCAAGCCGGCGCTTGGCTACAAGACGCGCAAGCACAAGAAGCAGTCCAATAAGCTTATCGTCAGAAGAAGAAACGGCAAGGGTTCTTCTTCCGCAAGGTGAGGAGGTAAAGGAATATGTCACGTTCATTGAAGAAAGGACCCTTCGCGGATGCACATCTCCTGAAGAAGGTCGATGCGCTTAATGCGTCCGGAGAGAAGGCAGTGATCAAGACATGGTCCCGCCGCTCCACGATCTTCCCGAGCTTTGTCGGCCACACATTCGCCGTGCACGACGGAAGGAAGCACGTTCCGGTCTATGTGACCGAAGACATGGTGGGCCATAAATTGGGCGAGTTCGTCGCCACGAGGACTTACCGCGGCCACGCGAAGACGGAATCTAAGGGCCGCTGATGCGGATTGCGCGCGCCCTGCGGCAGTCATTTTCAAAATGACGGCTGCGGGGAGCAGCGGATAAAAAGGAGAAATTATTCATGGCTAAAGGACACAGATCCCAGATTAAGCGGGAGAGGAATGAGAATAAGAGAGAGACGAGGCCGTCTGCTAAGATCTCCTTCGCCAGGATGTCTGTACAGAAGGCTTGCTTCGTCCTCGACGCTGTCCGCGGAAAGGATGTGGAGACTGCTTCCGCTATCCTTGCTTACAGCCCGCGGTACGCATCGTCCGTCATCAAGAAGCTTCTTGATTCGGCCGTTGCTAATGCCGAGAACAACAACGGCATGAACCGTTCGCGTCTTTACATCGCAGAGTGCTACGCTGGCAGGGCGGCGACGATGAAGAGAATCCGTCCCAGAGCTCAGGGCCGCGCTTACAGGATACTTAAGCGCAACTGCCACATCACGATTATCCTGGACGAGAGATAAGGAGGGCATCATGGGACAGAAAGTTAATCCGCACGGCCTCAGGGTCGGCGTAATCAAGGGTTGGGATTCTACGTGGTATTCCGAGAAGGATTTCGCGAAGAACCTCGCCGAAGACTATAAGATCAGGGAATTCCTCAAGAGGAACCTCTATGAAGCCGGAATTTCCAAGATCCTTATCGCGCGTGCCGGCGGCCGCGTCAAGATCACCATCCAGACCAAGACTCCGGGCAAGGTAATCGGGCAGAAGGGCTCCGGAATCGAGCAAATCAAGAAGGAGATCGCGAAGCTCGTTGACACCGACGAGTCCCGCATCCTCATCGACATCAGGGAGATCAAGCGCGCCGACCGCGATGCGCAGCTCGTCGCCGAGAAGATCGCCCTTGACCTTGAGAAGCGTACTTCTTTCCGCCGCGCTATGAAGTCTGCCATCCAGAGCACGATGCGCGCCGGCGCGAAGGGAATAAAGACTTCCGTCTCCGGACGTCTCGGCGGCGCCGACATCGCCCGTAAGGAGACCTACAGCGAGGGCACCATTCCTCTTCAGACTCTCCGCGCTGATATCGACTACGGCTTCGCTGAAGCCGACACCACCTACGGCAAGGTCGGCGTAAAGACTTGGATCTACAACGGTGAAGTACTTCCTGCCAAGGGAAACAAAGAAGGGAGTGATCGGTAATGTTAATGCCTAAGAGAGTAAAGCGGAGAAAGCAGTTCCGCGGTTCCATGAAGGGCAAGCCGACGAAGGGCGTCCGCGTGACGCGCGGCGAGTTCGCGCTTGTGGCCGATGAGCCGTGCTGGATCCGTTCCAATCAGATAGAAGCAGCCCGTGTCGCCCTTACGCGTTACCTCAAGAGGGGCGGTAAAGTCTGGATCAACATTTTCCCGGACAAGCCCGTTACGAAGCAGCCGGCCGAAACCCGAATGGGTACCGGAAAGGGCGCAGTCGAGTACTGGGTCGCAGTCGTAAGGCCGGGCCGCGTGCTTTTCGAGGTCGCCGGAGTTGAAGAGGCGGCCGCCCGCGAGGCTCTCCGCCTTGCAATGCACAAGCTTCCCTGCAAGTGCAAGATCTACTCGAGGGAGCAGAACAACAGCAAATACGATGCGGTGGATGCAGCTTCCGCAAAGGCCGCCGAGGCGGCTGCGGCTGAGGCTCCTGCGGCAGAAGGCGGTGAAGAGTAATGAAGAGTGCAAAGTATCTTGAAGACCTGCGCACTAAGAGCCAGGCAGACTTGAACGAAGAACTGGTAGCAGCGAAGAAGGAGCTTTTCAACCTTCGCTTTCAGAACGCCACGAACCAGCTGAACAACACCAGCAGGATCAAGGAAGTGCGCAAGAACATCGCGCGCATCGAGACGGTCATGGCGCAGAAGCTGCGTGCTGAGCAGGAGGCATAAGACATGGAAGAGAGAAACCTCAGAAAGACGCGTGTTGGCAGGGTCGTCAGCAACAAGATGGACAAGACGATTGTCGTAGCCGTCGATGACCGCGTGCAGCACCCGCTCTACAAGAAGATCGTAAACCGTACCTATAAGCTCAAAGCGCATGACGAGAACAACGAGTGCAGCATCGGCGACAAGGTCCGCGTGATGGAGACCCGCCCACTGTCCAAGGACAAGAGGTGGAGGCTGGTCGAGATCATCGAGAAGGTCAAGTAAGGCCTGGGCATAAGTAGGAGGATTCGGTATGATTCAGCAGGAAAGCAGACTTAAGGTCGCCGATAATACCGGCGCCAAGGAAATCCTGTGCATCCGCGTCACCGGCGGATCCACGAGGAGATATGCAAGGATCGGTGACGTCATCGTCGCTACCGTAAAGGATGCAACGCCCGGCGGTGTTGTCAAGAAGGGCGACGTCGTCCGCGCAGTCGTGGTGCGCACTGTCAAGGGAGCGCGCCGCAAGGACGGTTCTTATATCCGTTTCGACGAGAACGCGGCGGTCATCATCAAGGACGACAATACGCCGAGGGGAACCCGTATTTTCGGACCGGTCGCGCGCGAACTCCGCGAGAAGCATTTCATGAAGATTGTTTCTCTTGCACCGGAAGTACTGTAAGGGGGAACGCAATTATGGCTATGCTTAAGATTAAGAAGGGCGACACGGTCCGCGTGATCGCCGGCAAGGATAAGGACAAAGAGGGCAAGGTCCTCGTTGTCGACGCCAAGAACGGCAGGGTCGTCGTCGAGGGCGTGAACATGATCACCAAGCACGAGAAGCCTTCCATGTCCAACCAGCAGGGCGGCATCGTGACGAAGGAAGCTCCGATCGACATTTCGAACGTCATGTATCTCCACAAGGGAAAGCCGACCAGGGTCGGATTCAAGTTCGATGGGGACAAGAAGGTCAGGTTCGCCAAGTCGACCGGCGAGACGATCGGCTGAGGAAGGAGAACGTTTTCATGAGCAGACTTAAAGAACAGTACGAGCAGGAAATCGTACCGGCGCTTAAGAAGAAATTCAATTACGAAAATCCCATGGAAGTTCCGAAGCTCGTCAAGATCGTCGTGAACATGGGCGTCGGCGAAGCTAAGGACAACGCGAAGCTCCTCGATGCGGCCGTTGCAGACCTTGAGACCATCACCGGCCAGCACGTCGTCCGCACGAAGGCGAAGAAGTCCATCGCTAACTTCAAGCTCCGCGAGGGAATGCCGATCGGATGCAAAGTCACGCTCCGCGGCGAGAGGATGTATGAGTTCGCAGACCGCCTCATCAACCTCGCGCTTCCGCGCGTCCGCGACTTCCGCGGCGTGAACCCGAACTCCTTTGACGGACGCGGCAACTATGCGCTGGCAGTCAAAGAGCAGCTCATTTTCCCGGAAATCGAGTACGACAAGGTCGACAAGGTCCGCGGAATGGATGTCATTTTCGTCACGACGGCTAAGACGGACGAAGAGGCCAGAGAGCTCCTTGCGCTCTTCAACATGCCGTTTGCCAAGTAAAGGAGAGATAACGTGGCTAAGAAATCAATGAAAGTCAAGCAGGCCAGGGCACCGAAGTTCTCCACGAGGGCGTACACCAGGTGCAACATCTGCGGCCGTCCGCATTCCGTTCTTTCCAAGTACGGCATCTGCCGTGTCTGCTTCCGCGAGCTTGCCTACAAGGGCGAGATCCCGGGGGTCAAGAAGGCATCCTGGTAAATACAGAAAGGAGTGTTTGACATGACGACTACGAATGATCCGATTGCGGATATGCTTACTAGAATCAGAAATGCGAACATGGCTAAGCACGAAACTGTAGACGTGCCCGTCTCCAGGATGAAGGAGTCCATCGCCAAGATCCTTCTCGACGAAGGCTACATCGCCTCCTACGAGATCACCGGCGAGGGCGTCGCGAAGGCCATCCACATCACGCTTAAGTACGGCAAGGACAAGAATGAGAAGATCATCTCCGGCCTTAAGCGCATCTCCAAGCCCGGCCTCCGCTTCTATGCCGGCGCTGATGAGCTTCCGAAGGTCCTCGGCGGCCTCGGCATCGCGATCATCTCCACGAACGAGGGAGTTATGACCGACAAGGAAGCCAGGAAGAAGAAGATCGGCGGCGAAGTGCTTGCGTTTGTCTGGTAAGCAGCCCGTCAGTATATTATTTTCATAAGCTGAAAACGGCGGGAAACCGCTGAGAATCTAAGTTTAGGAGGACATGAAATGTCGCGTATCGGCAGAATGCCCGTCGCCATCCCGGCCGGAGTCACGGTCAAGGTGGAAGAGGGCAATGTTGTTACTGTTAAAGGACCGAAGGGCGAAATCACGAAGACCTTCTCTTCCGCGATGACTATCAAGGAAGAGGCGGGACAGATCGTCGTTGAGCGTCCGAACGACCTCAAGAGGAATAAGGCCCTGCACGGCCTCACCCGCGCGCTCATCCACAACATGGTCGTGGGCGTCACGGACGGTTTCCAGAAGACGCTCGAGATCAACGGCGTCGGCTACCGTGCACAGAAGCAGGGCAAGAAGCTCGTCCTTTCCCTCGGATACAGCCATCCGGTCGAGATGGAGGATCCGGAAGGCCTCGAGTCTACCGTCGACGGCAACAAGATCGTCATCAAGGGCATCAGCAAGGAAGCAGTCGGCCAGTACGCCGCTGACATCCGCATGAAGAGGCCGCCTGAACCCTATAAGGGCAAGGGCATCAAGTATGATGACGAGATCATCCGCCGCAAGGTCGGTAAGACTGGTAAAAAATAAAGAAAGGAGAGCGTAAGAGATGATTACCAAGCCATCCAGACAGGCAGCACGCGTGAAGAAGCACAAGAGAATGCGCGGACACATGGCCGGCACGGCCGAGCGTCCGAGGCTCTGCGTCTTCCGCAGCAATAAGCATATGTACGCTCAGGTCGTCGACGACTCTACGGGCAAGACGATCGCTTCGGCGTCGACTCTCCAGGCAGATGTCCGCGAGGGACTCGAGTACACCGACACTGTCGAAGCAGCAGCCAAGGTCGGCAAGGTCGTTGCCGAGAAGGCGAAGGCAGCCGGTGTTGAGGAAGTAGTCTTTGACCGCGGCGGTTTCCTCTATCACGGGAAGATTCAGGCACTTGCAGACGCCGCCAGAGAAGCGGGCCTTAAGTTCTAAGGAGAGGAAATTCACATGAGACAGAATGATAATAAGAGAAGAGACAGGGATGAGGATGGCCTTCAGGACAGGGTCGTTGCCATCAAGCGCGTCACCAAGGTCGTCAAGGGTGGCCGCAACATGAGATTCTCCGCGCTCGTCGTAGTAGGCGACGGCAATGGTCATGTGGGTGCAGGCCTTGGCAAGGCAGCCGAGATTCCCGAAGCCATCCGCAAGGGCCGTGAGGACGCTGCGAAGCACATGGTCGAGGTCGCAAGGACCGACTACGGCAGCATCACGCACGACTACATCGGTAAGTTCGGCGGCGCTACGGTGCTCCTCAAGAGGGCTCCGGAAGGTACCGGCGTCATCAGCGGCGGCGCGGCCCGTGCTGTCGTTGAGCTCGCAGGCATCAGCAACATCCGTACGAAGTCGCTCGGCTCCAACAACAAGCAGAATGTCGTCTTCGCGACGCTCGTTGCCCTGAAGGCGCTTAAGAAGCCGGAAGAGGTCGCCCGTCTCCGCGGCAAGTCCGTTGAAGAGATTATGGCGTAAGGAGGTTGCAAATGTCTGACAAGAAGTTAAAGATCACTCTGGTTAAGTCGACCATCGGCATCTCGCCCAAGAACAAGAAGGTCGTCGATTCGATGGGATTCAAGAAGCTCAACTCTTTCGTCGTCCTTCCGGACAACGAAGCGACGCGCGGTCAGCTGGCTAAGATCGGCTACCTCGTAAAGGTTGAGGAAGCATAAGGAGGTACCAACATGGATTTGTCTAATTTACAGCCGGTACCCGGTTCCAGGCACAGCGACAGCTTCCGCCGCGGACGCGGCGAGAGCTCAGGCAACGGCAAGACGGCAGGTAAGGGACATAAGGGCCAGAAGGCCAGGTCCGGATCCCCGCGAATCGGTTTCGAGGGCGGCCAGATGCCTCTGTTCCGCCGCCTTCCGAAGAGGGGCTTCACGAACCGCAATTCCAAGGTCTTCTCTTACGTGAACGTATCCCGCCTCGAAATGTTCGAGGACGGCACCGAGGTGACGCCGGAACTTCTCCTTGAGAAGGGCGTTATCTCCAAGCTCAACGACGGAGTAAAGGTCCTCGGCGAGGGCGAGCTCACCAAGAAGCTCACCGTCAAGGCCTCCAAGTTCAGCGCTTCCGCGAAGGAAAAGATTGAAGCCTGCGGCGGTGCTATTGAGGAGATCTGATATGTTCAGAAAAGTCGCGGATGCATTTAAAATCAAAGAGATCCGGCACAGGATATGGTTCGTGTTCCTGTGCCTGGTGATCATCCGTGTCGGCTCGGCGATACCCGTCCCGGGCATTGATTCATCTGTGTTCAAGTCGTGGTTCGAGAACCTCGCGAGCCAGAGCGGCGGCGCGTTCAACTTTATCGACGCATTCACCGGCGGCTCCTTCTCGACTATGTCGATACTGGCTCTTTCTATCACGCCGTACATCACTGCCTCGATCATCATCCAGCTTCTCACGATCGCCATCCCGGCACTCGAGGAGATGCAGAAGGACGGCGAGGAAGGCAGGAAGAAGCTGACGGCCATCACGCGGTATACGACCATCGGTCTTTCGATATTCGAATCCGTCGCCATGTGCATAGGCTTCACGAACCAGGGGCTCATCACCGACATGAATTTCGCCAAGGGCGTGATGATCGTCGTCGCGCTTACGGCAGGCTCGTCTTTCCTTATGTGGCTCGGCGAGCAGATCACGGAGAAGGGAATCGGCAACGGCATCTCGATGGTGCTTTTGATCAACATCCTCTCGAGGCTTCCGAATGACCTCGCCAGCCTCTACGAGCTGTTCATCAAGGGCAAGAAGATCGCTCCGGCGCTTCTTGCGGCGGTCATCATAATCGCCGTCATCCTTGCCATGATCGTGCTTGTCCTCCTTCTCAACGGCGCGACGCGAAACATCCCTGTGCAGCACTCCAAGAAGATGGCTGGCAGGCGCATGGTCGGCGGGCAGTCGTCGAGGATTCCGCTCAAGGTCAACACCGCGGGCGTTATCCCCGTCATCTTCGCCTCCTCGATCATGTCTTTCCCGGGCATCATAGCCACGCTCACGAACCATTCCAACGACGGCGGCGTGCTCGGAACCATTCTCGGGATACTGAACTCCAACAACTGGTTCAATTTCTCGAAGCCGATCTACAACATTGGTCTCATAATCTACATCGCGCTCTGCATTTTCTTCGCTTACTTCTATACGTCGATAACCTTCAATCCGCTTGAAGTAGCCGACAACCTGAAGAAGCAGGGCGGGTTCATCCCCGGTTTCCGTCCGGGACGCCCGACCTCCGATTATCTCACGGAAGTCCTGAAGTACGTCGTTTTCATAGGCGCGGTAGGCCTCGTTATAATCGCGGTCATCCCGTTCTTCTTCAACGGCGTGTTCGGAGCTGACGTTTCCTTCGGAGGAACGTCGATAATCATTATCGTCGGCGTCATCTTGGAGACGGTCAAGCAGATCGAATCCATGATGGATGTAAGGAATTACAAAGGATTCCTTAACGCATAAAGAAATTACAATGGCCGCATGGTGCCGCAGGAGCGGAGTGTGCGGCCATAAATGCTCTGTTACGGCTGCCGAAGCCTTGAAAGAGGAAAGTACTTTCAACAATAAGGCGGGCTGCCGCGGACTATGTGTCCATTTTGAAAATGTAAAGGAGAAACGCATGAGAGTAATTATGCTTGGAGCGCCGGGTGCCGGCAAGGGAACCCAGGCCGTCCGCGTGGCGGAAGCCTACAAGGTCCCGCACATCTCTACCGGCGACATATTCAGGGCTAATATCAAAGAAGGCACCGAGCTCGGCAACAAGGCGAAGGCCTACATGGATGCCGGTCAGCTCGTTCCCGACGAACTGGTCTGCGACCTCGTCGCCGACCGCATCGCGAAGGACGACTGCGCCGACGGCTACGTGCTCGACGGCTTCCCGCGCACCATACCGCAGGCCGAGGCGCTCGACGCCGCCGTCGAAAAGCTTGGAACCAAGCTCGACGCCGCCGTCGACATCGACGTCCCGGACGACGCGATCATCAGCCGCATGGGCGGAAGGCGCGCCTGCCTTAAGTGCGGGGCCACCTACCACATCAAGTACAAGGCTCCGAAGGCGGAAGGCGTCTGCGACGTCTGCGGCAGCGAGCTCGTCCTCAGGAAGGACGACGCGCCCGAGACCGTGAAGACCCGCCTTGACGTATACCATGAGCAGACCCAGCCCCTTATCGACTACTATTCGGGCAAGGGCATCCTCGTAACTGTCGACGGGACTAAGTCCATGGACGAAGTCTTCGCGCAGATCGAAGAGAAGCTCGGACGCTGAACGGTCAATGAGGCGAAAGGAGTCATATGTCTAGAGCAGATTCTATTGAAGTCGAAGGCAAGGTGCTTGAAAAGCTCCCGAACGCGATGTTCAAGGTCCAGCTTGAGAACGGCCATGTGGTGCTTGCGCACATCAGCGGCAAGCTCCGCATGAACTATATCCGCGTCCTTCCGGGCGACAAGGTCACGATGGAGCTTTCTCCCTACGACCTGAGCAAGGGACGCATTATCTGGAGGGATAAGTAAAAGCTCCGGATGCAGCGCCCGCGGCAATTATTTTCAAAAAAGCGGGCACAAAATAGCTGAAATCGGCTTGCGCGCATGACCGCGATGGTGTATCCTTGAATGCGGTCTTTCGGTCGGACAGTTGCTGCCCGGCCGAATTAGGCGCGTTGAAGGGCTATGGCTGACAGCCTTTCGCTGTGCCGTTTTCGACCGCCGCGCGCCACGTGCGCACGGCTATATGTATCTGCTGTCGCTTTACGGAAAGGAGGAGAACATGAAAGTCAGGACTTCCGTAAAACCTATGTGCGAGAAGTGCAGGGTCATCCGCAGGAAAGGTGCTGTCAGGATAATCTGCGTCAATCCGAAGCACAAGCAGAAGCAGGGCTGAGGATCATATCCTTTAGCAGGCCTTTTTAGGCTTCAGACGACGAGAGATACGGTCCGTACGCGGCTGCATGGACCGTTCACTATATATCAGCCAGTGAGCCGATAGTAGTGCTCGATACCGGCGTTCATCTTAGCTACTGCGCCGGAAAGGTCACATCCCTGTTGATGCGGCTGGGCGGCATGCCGCCCCAATTGAGTAACCGTAGAAAGTATTGTAAATGAAGGCGCAAGCGTGCATGACAGCTGATGCCCGTCCGGCGTCTTTAGGATTTGGAGGATTCAAATGGCTCGTTTAGCTGGTGTGGATTTACCCAGGGACAAGCGGATCGAAATCGGCCTTACCTATATCTATGGTATCGGCAGGTCGATGTCCGCAAAGATTCTTGAGAAGGCCAACGTCAATCCGGACACGCGCGTGCGCGACCTTACGGACGACGAGGTCAACAGGCTCCGCGACGCGATGGAGGACACCTGCCTTGTGGAAGGCGATCTCCGCCGTGAAGTCGCGATGAACATCAAGCGCCTTACCGAGATCGGCTGCTATCGCGGCATCCGCCACAGGAAGGGACTTCCGGTACGCGGACAGAACACTAAGAACAACGCGCGTACGCGCAAGGGTCCGAAGCGCACTGTGGCCAACAAGAAGAAATAAGGCTTGATGCATACTCATTCATAGAAAGGACGTAGGTTAGTTTTTATGGCTAAGGAAAAAAGATCTTCCAGCACAAAGCGCAAGATCAAGAAAAACGTTGAACATGGACAGGCTCATATCCAGGCATCCTTCAACAACACGATCGTTACCCTGACGGATGCCAACGGCAATGCCCTCTCTTGGGCTTCGGCCGGCGGCCTGGGATTCCGCGGTTCAAGGAAATCTACTCCCTATGCAGCGCAGATGGCGGCCGAGACGGCTGCGAAGGCTGCGATACCCCACGGCCTGAAGACTGTTGAAGTCTTCGTCAAGGGCCCGGGTTCGGGACGTGAAGCAGCGATCCGCGCGCTCGCGGTCGCAGGGCTCAGCGTCACGAGCATTCAGGACGTGACTCCGGTTCCGCACAACGGATGCCGCCCGCCCAAGCGCAGGAGAGTGTGATCGGTTTATTTGTTTCTTGCTTGAATTTCAGGAGGATATGAGATATGGCAGTCAATAGAACACCTTATCTTAAGAGATGCCGCGCGCTTGATATCGAGCCGGCGGTTCTCGGGATAAATAAGAAATCTAAACGCAATCCCAAGCGCAGCAACCGCAAGGTTTCTGAGTACGGACTGCAGCTTCGCGAGAAGCAGAAAGCTAAGTTCATCTACGGCGTGCTTGAAAAGCCTTTCCGCAACTACTACGAGAAGGCCAACAAGATGAAGGGCATGACGGGCCTTAACCTTATGGTCATGCTTGAGACGCGTCTCGACAATGTCATTTTCCTGCTCGGCTTCGCCCGCACCCGCCGCGAGGCCCGTCAGATCGTCGGCCACAAGGACGTCCTTGTCAACGGCAAGTGCGTCAACATCCCGTCCTACCAGGTCAAGGCAGGCGACAAGGTCGAGATCAAGGAAAAGAAGAAGAACGCAAAGCACTACAGGGCTGAGAACGGCACGCTTGCCGCAACCGCAGGCCGCGCTGTTCCGGAATGGCTTGAAAGCGACCGCGAGAACCTCGTCGGAACCGTCAAGCAGCTTCCGACCCGTGAGATGATCACGGTTCCCGTCAACGAGATGCTTATCGTCGAGTTGTATTCTAAGTAATCCGCAGCGCACCGGCATTTACCTAAAGTTGCGAAGGAGGGTACGTAGTGTTTGATTTCAGTAAGCCGAAGGTCACTGTCGCGGAGATTTCCGACGATAAGAAGTTTGGCAGATTTATAGTTGAACCGCTTGAGAGAGGCTACGGGACGACTCTCGGCAATTCTCTTCGGAGAATCATGCTCTCTTCCCTTCCTGGCACTGCTGTGAGCGCAGTCAAGATCGACGGGGTGCTTCACGAACTCGACCAGATTCCCGGCGTGAAGGAGGATGTCACCGATATCATCCTCAACCTCAAGTCTCTGGCTATCCGGAACAATTCCGCTTCGGACGAGCCGAAGACCGCTTACATCAATTTCACGGGCGAGGGCGTGGTACGCGCCTCCGACATCCAGGTTGATTCTGACATCCAGATCATGAATCCGGATCAGGTCATCGCGACAGTCAGCGGCGGCGCGGACAGCTCCCTCACGATGGAGCTTACCATCACGAACGGCCGCGGATATGTCGGCGCAGACACGATCAAGCCTGAGGAAATCGCCATCGGCGAAATCCGAGTCGACGCTATATATACGCCGATCGAGCGCGTGAACATGATTGTCGAGGACACCCGTGTCGGCCAGCAGACCGACTTCGACAAGCTTACGCTCGACGTTTGGACCAGGGGGACGCTTGATCCGCAGGAGGCAGTCAGCCTTGCTGCGAAAGTCCTTAGCGAGCATCTTAAGATGTTCGTCGATTTGACCGAGGCGGCAAAGTCCGCTGAGGTCATGATAGAGAAGGAGGCGGACGAGAGGGAGAAGAACCTCGAGATGAACATCGACGAGCTCGAACTTTCCGTCCGTTCTTACAACTGCCTGAAGAGGGCCGGCATCAACACTGTCCAGGAGCTCTGCAACAAGACTCCGGACGAGATGATGAAGGTCAGGAACCTCGGAAGGAAGTCGCTTGAGGAAGTCCTCGCAAAGCTCAAGGAGCTCGGACTTTCCCTGAGGCAGGAAGAGGCGGAGTGATTCCCCTCGCTGCCTTGAAACGGCGCGCAAAAGCGCGCTAGCCCCTAGCGGATGACAGGCGGACCGACAGTAAGACCGAAGAGCGTGCGGCCGCACCGCTAAGAAAAGGAGATATTATGTCAGGTTACAGGAAACTCAGCAGGACCGCAGCACAGAGGAAGGCACTTCTCAGGCAGCAGGTCACCCAGTTCCTTTACAACGGACGCATGGTGACGACGCTTGCAAAGGCCAAGGAAGTCCAGAAGATCGCCGAAGGCTACATCGCTCTTGCTGTCAAGGAAAAGGATAACTTCGAAAAGGTCACCGTTACTGCCAAGGTAGCCCGCAAGGACAAGGATGGCAAGCGCGTCAAGGAAATCGTCGACGGCAAGAAGGTGACCGTATACGACGAGGTCCAGAAGGAAATCGAGAAGGATCTTCCGAGCCGCCTTACCGCGCGCCGCAAGATGATGAGCTTCTTCTACCCGGTGACCTCTGTGCCGGCTTCCAACAAGCAGCGCAAGAAGAACACGAAGCAGGTCGATATGGTTAAGCATATGTTCGAGGATGTCGCTCCGAAGTATGTCAACCGCCAGGGCGGATACACCCGCATCGTCAAGATCGGCCAGAGGAAGGGCGACGGCGCTATGACCGTTCTCCTCGAGCTCGTATAATCAGCACGATCTACTACGACAGAAGAACCGACGCTCCGCCGGTTCTTTTGTCATAGTATGGGGTTGCTTCAGGCTGATGCATGCGCGTGAAAGAACGGCGGACTTCGACTTTCTTTGCCGCAAAGAGTGACGCGGCACCGGAAGGGGAATCCGATGCCGCGTCTGGGGAGTATAAATAATTAAAAGGGGTCGTAAGCACTGGTGCAGCAGCACTTACAGATAGAATTATATTAATTGTTACAGCTGCTGTCAAGAAGAAGTTACAAAAAAATTAACACGATGTTACGATTCTTCGGAAACTCGCGTAAAAAAGCCCGTAACGGCTCGACGAGTGCCTTAGATGTTAACAAATGATTTCACGGAGAAAACCTTTGAAATGAACGGACTTACGCTTGCGGCTTCCTGCCATTTCGGACTTGAAGCGGTGCTGAAAAGGGAAATATCGAACCTCGGATACGAAATTGCCGCCGTGGAGGACGGGCGCGTATCCTTTCGCTGCCCGCCTTCGGGGATAGCAAGGGCGAACATCAATCTTCGGACTGCCGAGAGGGTGCTGCTGGAGGTGGCTTCCTTCGAGGCGAGGAGCTTCGATGAACTTTTCGAGGCTATAAAGGCGGTGCCTCTCGAGGAATTCCTTCCGAAGAACGCCAAGTTCTGGGTCGTGAAGGTCTCTTCGGTCAAGAGCGCGCTTTTTTCTCCTTCCGACGTGCAGCGCGTCGCCAAGAAGGCTATGGCGGAGCGCATGAAGGCCGCATACGGCCTTGAGTGGATGCCTGAGGACGGCGCTGAGTTCCCCTTCAGGATAGCTATCAGGAAGGATGTGGTCTCACTCGGGCTCGACACTTCAGGCGCGTCCCTCCATAAGCGCGGCTACCGCGTCTCGCCCGTGATCGCGCCTATTTCCGAGACCTTGGCCGCCGGGCTGGTAATGCTTACGCCTTTTAAGAAGGGAAGGATATTGGTGGATCCTTTCTGCGGCTCGGGGACGATACCGATCGAGGCCGCGATGATAGCAAGGAACATCGCGCCGGGCGTCAAGAGGCATTTCTTGGCAGAGGACTGGGGATGCATCGTTGAAAATAATCATTTTCAAGAGGAGCGTGAATCGGCTTTGGCGGCGCAGACGGCGGATGACGAGAGCGACATCCAGGGGTATGATATCAATCCTAAGGCGGTGCGCTGTGCCAGGGAGAACGCGCAGGCGGCGGGCGTCGGCGATGCGATTCACTTCCAGGTGCGCGATGCGGGAAAGTTCTCACATCCAAAGAAGTACGGCTTCGCTCTGATGAACCCGCCCTATGGCGAGAGGCTCGACGACGAGGAGCAGACGAGGGAGGCTTACGAGGCGATCCGGCAGATGCGGCTTTCGATGGACACGTGGTCCTTCTATGTCATAACGGCTTATGAGAAGGCCGAGGAGATCATGGGAAAGGCCGATAAGAACCGTAAGATATACAACGGTATGCTGAAGACGTATTTCTACTGCTATCCCGGGGCCAAGCCGCCGAAGAGGGGATGAGTTTTTGTGTTGATTTTGGATGAAATGGGATGCCGCGCATCCTAGGAGTCAAAGGCTGAGTAGGGCGGCGGGCGGTTATTGACCCGCACGGCAAAGCGTCTTTGTGAATAGACTTGGCGGCATGTACAGGAGTTAAGGAGGCTGGAATGGATATTCTTTTTGCTACAGGCAACGAGAACAAGGTCCGCGAGGTGCGGGAGATCCTTGAAGGGACGGGAATCAACGTCATTTCCATGAAGGAAGCGGGCGTAGACGTTGAGATCGTCGAGGACGGCAATTCATTTTTTGAAAATGCCGTCAAGAAGGCCGCCGCCGTGGCCGAGGCTTCGGGAAAGCCTGCTCTGGCCGACGACTCGGGGCTTGTGGTCGACGCCCTCGGAGGCGCGCCTGGAATCTATTCGGCGCGCTTCATGGGGGAGGATACCCCGTACTCCATTAAGAACGCGGCCATTATAGAGAAACTTGCCGGAGTGCCGGACGAGAAGAGGTCGGCGAGGTTCGTGTGCGCGGCGGCGCTTGTATTCCCGGATGGGCGCAGCGAAGTCTGCGAGGAGACGTTTGAGGGAAGGATCGCCCATGAAAGCGCGGGCGCAAACGGCTTCGGCTACGACCCGATTTTCTACCTGCCGGAAAAGGGCTGCACTTCCGCCGAGCTTGCTCCTGAGGAGAAGAACGGCATGAGCCACCGCGGGAAGGCTTTCAGGAGCATGAGGGCAAGGCTTGAGTGCCTTAAGGAGGCCGGAGAGTTATGAAGATTCTTGTCGTGAGCGACACGCACGGGCGGGAGGGCAACCTGGCCTTGATGCTGCGGCGCCTGAAACCTATCGACCATCTCATCCACTGCGGCGACTTGGACGACCACATGGATAAGATACGCGAGATGGCGGAATGCCCCTGCACCTTCGTGGGAGGCAATAACGACTATTACAGCTCTCTTCCCGGGGAGGCTGTCGTCGAGTTCGGTGACTATCGGATTTTCGTGACGCACGGCCACCTCTACGGCGTGCATTTCGGCCTCGGGGGAGTGCAGAAGGCCGCCGTCGCGCGGGCCTGCAACTGCGCCTTTTTCGGGCATACGCACGTTCCCTACCTCGACGCGGCTATGAGCCCCTACGGCCTTACGACCCTGAACCCTGGCAGCGCGACGCTGCCGCGGCAGCCAGGGAGGCGTCCGAGCTGCGCGGTCATGGAAATAGACCGCTTCGGAAAAGCGCATTTTTCGATAAGATATCTGAATGCGTCGGGGTCGCTTGAGGTAGGACAATGAAGTGGCCGGGATGCGTCTGCGGAGCGATATTGATTTTCGCGGCGGCAGCTTTGCTGAATGGCTGCGGGGGGAATGCCGTGAATACGCCTAGCGTTGAAGAAAGTTCGGATAAACCAAAAGATTTAAAAAACAGCAAAAATACAGACGAACACGAAAACTCTAAAGGTCGCGAAAGTTCAAAAATAATGGAAAATAGCGAAAATTCCGAAAATATTGAAAGCGGGGGCACTGTGCTTCTGCTTTCGCTGGAACAGACCCTCAAGGATGCAGGACTGGATGAGCTTTGTGAGAAGTACGGCTTTGAAATCGTATACGACTATAAGAATTTCAATATGGCTGCCGTGAAGACTCAGCGGAAGTATTCGGACGACGAGCTTGAGCAGCTTATAGATGCGCTGATGGAAGAGGACGGGGTAATATACGCCCAAAAGGATCAGGTCATGCAGCTGGATTGAAGTCCGTGCCTATGGCGGAGTTGGGCGCAACACGCATTGAGGCTGTTTTGAAGAGGCGAGGGGCGGGGATGCCGCCAGGCAAGAGGCAGAAATTCAGTGTGGCCAAAAATTAAAATGCCATGCCGTCTTTTAATTAAGTTAGGCAATCGATGCTTGCGGCGTGGCGTATTTGTTCTGCCTTGTATGTCTTTTAAGAAGGAGTACGCTGGAAATCTGTCAAATTGTGCTCGGATGTCCGCTAGTGAAGGCACGGCGGCGGATCAGCACGTATTCCCGTAAAAAAATGCCCCTCGCGGATGCGGGGAGCATTTTTGATTGGCTGATTATTCGTCCTGCGCGATAAAGAGTACTCCGAGCGTTCCCGGTCCGCAGTGGCTTGAGACGACGCCTGCTGCGTAGGTCTCGAAAATCTCGTTGAAGTGATTCATTCCCTCGAGGTACTTTCGGACCTCAGCGACTATTTCAGGATCCGCGTGAGAGTGGGTGATGAATACGCGGTCTGGCTTTGCGCTGTCGATCTCAGGTGAAAGGCTGTCGACGTATGCCTTGATGTAGTGGGAAGGCTTGCCCCTGTACTTAAGACCCGGCTGCATGCTTCCGTCTATCACGTTTATCCTGGGGTGGAGTTTAAGCGCACCTCCGACCAAGGCGGCGAGCCCTGAGCAGCGGCCGCCCCTGTGGAGATAGGTGAGCGTGTCTATTATAAAACTCGCCCTCACGCGCGGAATCAGAGCTTCGATTTCGCTGACGATTTCATCGGGATCCTTGCCGACTTTTGCCATTTCGGCGGCCTCGATTACAAGATGCCCGATTCCAGTCGAGAGGTTCATTGAATTTATTACGTGGACGCGGTCTTCAGCCTTGAGCTCCTTCGCCGCGAGCCGCATGACGTTGCAGCTGGAGGACATAGTCTCGGATATGCCGAAGCAGATCAATTCATTGCCCGCGTCTAAGAGCGGCCGCATGACCGAGGCTGCGTCATCGATGGAAGGCGCCGATGTGCGAGGCGTTTCCTTGTGCTCGTCCGACCAGGCGAAAATCTCTTGAGCGGTGACGTCTACGCCGTCGCGGTACTCCTTGTCGCCAAGAAGGACGTGCAGTGGGACTATGTGGATGTTGTACCGCTCTATGAGTTCGGGCGACAAGTCGCAGGTGCTGTCAGCAACTATTGCTGTGTGCATGTCGTTTTCCTTTCATCAAGTCAAAAGTTGTGGAGCCCTTGACGGCCAGTTTGTCAATCGCTGTAACGGCCGCCGCGCATTCGACATCGTGGCGGAGAGGTGGGATTGAGCAATTCCAGCAGCATCCGTCAATCCGCTTGAGCGCCGCGTCGGCCGAGCTGCCAAGCTTTTGGTTCGGCTCGCCAAAGAGTTTTTATCGCTTGCGGCCGTAGGGGCTTTTGGACTGTCGGCCTCGGTATCGGCGTCTGCGTGTTCAGGACCGCGTTTAGCTTTTGCGCCAAAAGAGGCATTACTCCTCGCAGCCGATGGGGCTGCCGGACTGCTGGCCTCAGTGTCGGCGTCTGCGTATTCAGCGCCGCGCTCAGCCTTTACGTCTAAAGAGGCATTACTCCTCGTAGCCGTTGGGATTGCCCGACTGCCAGCGCCAGGTATCGGCGCACATGTCTTCAAGGCTGCGCTCGGCCTTCCAGCCGAGCAGTTCGGCCGCCTTGGACGGATCGGAGTAGCAGGTCGCGATATCGCCGGGGCGGCGCGGGTCGATCACGTAAGGAAGATCCTTGCCGCAGGCCTTGGAGAAAGCCTTTATGATGTCGAGCACGCTGTAGCCCGTTCCCGTTCCGAGGTTGAATATCTGGACGCCCTTGAGCTTTTCCATCCCTTCGATGGCGCGCACGTGCCCTGCGGCCAGGTCCATTACATGGATGTAGTCGCGGACGCCGGTTCCGTCAGGAGTCGGGTAGTCGTCGCCGAATACGTGGACTTTCTCGAGCTTTCCAGTCGCGACCTGGGCAACGTAGGGCAGGAGGTTGTTGGGGATTCCCTTGGGATCCTCGCCGATCAGCCCACTTTCGTGGGCTCCTATGGGATTGAAATAGCGAAGGAGCATGACGTTCCACTCGGAGTCGCTCTTCCAAAGGTCGGTGAGCATGCGCTCCTGCATTGCCTTTGTGGCGCCGTAAGGGTTGGTGGTAGTTCCGAGCGGGCATTCCTCCGTGATCGGAACGAAGGCGGGATCGCCGTAAACGGTGGCCGAAGAGGAGAATACTATGTTCTTGCAGCCATGGTTCCTCATCACGTCGCAGAGAGTGAGCGTTGACACGATGTTGTTGTAATAGTATTCGAGCGGCTTTCGGGTGGATTCTCCTACGGCCTTGTAGCCGGCGAAGTGGATTACGGCATCGATTTTTTCATTTTCGAATAGGTTCTCGAGAGCCTGCCTGTCGGCCACGTCGATTTCATAGAAGGCGGGGCGCCTGCCGGTGATTTTTTCTATCCTGTCGATGACGACCTGCTTTGAATTGCTGAGGTTGTCGGCGATTACGACTTCGTAGCCCCCGCTTAGAAGCTCGACTGCCGTGTGGCTTCCGATAAAGCCCGTTCCCCCTGTGACTAATATTTTCATGATTCGTACCGCAGCGGTTTTAAGGTAAGGCTGCGTCCTCCTTTCGAAGCAAAAGCGTATTTCTCAGACGGCTGAAATGCCGTTGGAAAACATTTAAGCAAGCATATCACTCATTTTCAGGGCGAACAATGCAAGCCATGAGATTTAAGGAATTTTTCTTCGCCTCCTTGTATTTTGCAATTAAATGCGTCGACAGTGCAAGAAATCGGGCAAGCTTCGCGCTGGTTTCGGAAATTGCGCTGTCAGAGGCCGCAATGCGGCGATAAATGCGGCGAATCCCGGAAATTCTGTCAAGCATTCCGCAAAAATTGCTGAAACCATGCAAAACAGCGAGATTTTAACCGAGGTTCTGCAACTAGGAACGAACCCGCTTTGGTTAAGCGCGGCCTTCATCGTTATTTCGACTCTCTGCGCGGAAGATTGGGAAATCGCGTCAGGTACGGCTCAGCTATTATTCCGACACTCTGCGCGAAGGACGGCCGAAGCGTGCTGCGCGCGGTTCCCGCCATTGTTCCGACACTCTGCGCGAAGAACGGCTGAAGCGAGTTATGTGCGGTTTCCGCCATTGTTCCGTCGCTCTGCGCGAAGGACGGCTGAGGCGTGTTGCGTGCGGTTTCCGCCAT
>Ga0065709_1006018_pt1 | contig 23502 bp, 21 predicted proteins | sample Hoacrofraction14_2_FD_59096 | JGI IMG/M metagenome (GOLD analysis project Ga0065709, IMG submission 59096) | Hoatzin crop microbial communities from Cojedes, Venezuela, sample from fiber fraction 14 v1 | ecosystem: Host-associated > Birds > Digestive system > Esophagus > Crop | place: Venezuela...
TCACGCGGCGTTGCTCGGTCAGGGTTTCCCCCATTGCCGAAAATTCCCTACTGCTGCCTCCCGTAGGAGTCTGGGCCGTGTCTCAGTCCCAGTGTGGCCGATCACCCTCTCAGGTCGGCTACGCATCGTCGCCTTGGTGGGCCGTTACCCCGCCAACAAGCTAATGCGCCACAGGTCCATCCCTCCGCAAAGCCCGAAAGCTTTTTTAATATCAAGAAGATGCCTTCTCAATACCTATGCGGTCTTAGCAGTCGTTTCCAACTGTTGTCCCCCTCGGAAGGGCAGGTTACCCATGTGCTACTCACCCGTTCGCCACTGGAATCCGAAGATTCCCGTTCGACTTGCATGTATTAGGCACGCCGCCAGCGTTCATCCTGAGCCAGGATCAAACTCTCCATTGTTTATGAAGAGCTTAACTATAAGCTCATAATTCATCTCATTGCCTTGGTATAAACCAAGGACTTTTCATTGACGTGTATCTGTTCAGTTTTCAATGACCTGTCAGGCCGGTGCTTTCGCGGCCGACTCGTTTATAATACACATTTGGGAGACTCTTGTAAAGCACTTTTTTCTGAAATTTTTCCTGTTTTTTCCCCCTGCACAAAAAAGACGGATGACGACATGATTTTTTCGCCTCCGTCTTCTTTCAAATTACTTATTTAACATACGTTTCAGCGCCGTCACAACCACATCATGGTCCCCGGCCGGGGAAAGTCACGTGCAGGTGAATGTGCCGGATACTTCATTATTGATGACAAGCGTGAAGCTTCCGCCGACCACCCCGTACGTCTCATCGTCAATCATATCCTTATACTTATCATTTCCGAACGAATCAAGGAACACGCAGAACGAGGAGTGCCCGGTCTTGTTCACAACTTTCTCCTTGCGCAAAAGCCATTCCAGGTTCGGGGCGCCCATGCCTTCACTCAGACGGGTATAAACTTCTTCCCCGTCTTTAGTCACACGCATCCCGATCGGGCTGGCATACGTTTTGGCAGCGCACTCCCACATGATGCCGGCGATGGCTTCGGCCATCACCTTCATCATCTGAGTCAATGTCAGTTCGTCTTCCAGCGCAAGCACCGGGGCCTTGTCCGGCAGCCGGTCTTCTGCGCATAGTGATTGTAGTACGCCGGCATTACCGGAACCCGTAGAGCGTATGCGGCACGTATGGTTCTTCGAGATATGCCATATCCTCATCCGTGAGTTTGAGGTCGATGGCGGCCAGTGCGTCTTCTACATACTTCGTTTTGGAGGCCCCGATGAGCGGGGACGTGATGAACGGCTTGTTCAGGACCCAGGCGAGGGCCAGGGTTGAATTGGACACACCGTATTTCCCGGCCAGTTCACGCACACGTTCGTTGATGACATGGTCATGTTCGAGCACATAATCGCTCTGGAGCTTGCCGATGCCGTCGGTTCTCTCTGCGTCCAGCGGTTTATTGAATACGCCGTGAGCGAGCGGGGAGAATGGTGTCATGGCGATTTTCTGATCCATTAACATCGGGACCATTTCACGTTCTTCTTCTCTGTAGATGACGTTGTACGTATCCTGCATCGAGATGAACTTCGCCCAGCCGTGCTTATCCGCAATCGCATTGAGCTTCATAAACTGCCATGCATACATGCTCGAGGCGCCGATGTAACGCACCTTCCCGGAACGCACAAGGTCATTCAGGGCTTCCATGATTTCTTCCATCGGGGTGTCATGGTCGAGTCTGTGAATGATATACAGGTCGATGTAGTCCGTGCCCAGACGTTTGAGCGAGTTGTCAACTTCGCGGAAGATGGACTTGCGGGAGAGCCCTTTGGCGTTTTTCCCGTCCGTCATCGGGTAGTACAGCTTCGTGGCGATGACCATGTCATCACGCTCCGCATAGTCACGGATCGCGCGGCCGAGGATTTCCTCGGAAATCCCGCGGGAATAATAGTTGGCCGTGTCGAAGAAATTGATGCCGTTGTCGAGTGCGAACCTGATGATCTTGCGCGCCTCTTCTTCACTGGTCTTGCCCGGGATGCCGCCGTTGTCCAGCGCGCCGAAACCCATGCATCCGAGACAGATTTTAGATACGTTTAATCCTGTGTTGCCTAATTTTACATACTCCATGGTTTTGATTTCCTTTTCCTTTGACACCTTCACTTTAGCATGGCTTTTCCCCGCCACAAATTCCGTTTCCCTCATCCATGGATAAGTTTTCCTGATACAAGAAAAGACCCACAAATGTGGGTCCTGGGTCTTAAAGCTTCGTGATGTCGACCAGCGACGTATCGCCCTTGTGACGTTTCTCGAGTGAGTTGATCAGCGCCTGCGCCGTGTCGAGGGAGGTGTAGATTGGGATGCCCGCTTCCACCGCAAACCGGCGGATGAGGAAGCCGTCCTTCAGGTTGTCATTGCGGGTCGGGATGTCGATGATCAGATCGACCGTATCCGTTAACATCAAATCGAACAGCGTGTTCTTACGCGCATCGATGCGGTTGACGATGTGGCACGGCACATCGTGGCCGCGGAGGTAGTCATACGTCCCCTGCGTCGCATAAATGTCATAGCCGAACATATAATATTGTTTGGCGATTGATAAGAACTCGGCCTTGGACGAGTCTTTGATCGTGCAGATGATGTTCTTGCGCTTCGGCAGGTTGAGCCCAGTGCCGATAAACGCCTTGTACATCGCCTCGTCAAGGTCTTCCGACACGCCGAGCACTTCGCCCGTGGATTTCATTTCCGGGCCGAGGGAGATTTCTGCGCCCGTGATTTTCTCGAACGAGAACACCGGCATCTTGACTGCGATGGTCTTCTTCTCCGGCGCCACGCCGTATTCATAGCCCTGGTCTTTGATCGATGTGCCCATGATGACATTCGTGGCGACATCCACGAGCGGGATGCCTGTGACCTTGGAAATGTACGGAATCGTCCGCGACGAGCGCGGGTTGACTTCGATGACGTACACCTGGTCTTCGTACACGATGAACTGGATATTGATCAGCCCGATGACGTGCAGGGCTTTGGCCAGTCGCTTCGTGTATTCCACGATGATGTCCTTCATCTCCTGCTTGATCTTCTGCGGCGGGTAAACGGAAATGGAGTCCCCGGAATGCACACCGGCCCTCTCCACGTGTTCCATGATGCCCGGGATGAGCACGCCATGTTCATCACAAATCGCATCGACCTCACATTCCTTGCCGGAAAGATATTTATCGATGAGGATCGGGTGTTCCTGATACTGTTCATTGATATGGGAAATGAACTTGCGCACATCCCCGTCGTTGAGGGCGATTTCCATTCCCGCCCCGCCAAGGACGTAGGACGGTCGCACAAGCACCGGATAGCCGAGACGGTTGGCCGCTTCGAGGGCTTCGTCGACGGTGAACACCGTAGAGCCGCGCGGGCGGTCAATTTCACACTTCTCGAGGATTTCATCGAAACGCTCGCGGTCTTCCGCCGCATCGACGTCATCCGCGGAGGTGCCGAGGATCGGGACCCCCATGTCCATCAGGTCCTTTGTGAGCTTGATGGCGGTCTGCCCGCCGAACTGGACGATGGCCCCGGTTGGCTTTTCGAGATCCACGATTTCGCGCACGTCTTCGGCCGTCAGCGGCTCGAAGTACAGGCGGTCGGCGATGTCAAAGTCCGTGGAGACCGTTTCAGGGTTGTTATTGACGATGATTGTCTCATAGCCCGCTTTCTTCAGCGCCCACACGCAGTGCACACTGCAGTAGTCGAACTCAATGCCCTGGCCGATCCGGATCGGGCCGGAGCCAAGCACCATGACCTTCTTGTCATGACGGTCCGGCTGGATTTCGTGTTCGCCCCCGTACACGCTGTAGAAGTACGGTGTTTCGGCGTCAAATTCGGCCGCACACGTGTCGACCGTGCGGAACGAAGCCGTGATGTTCCGGGCCATGCGCATTTCATGAATGCCCTCGGCGCTCTTGCCGGTGAGGTGGGCGATGACGCTGTCCGGGAATTCGCGTTTCTTCGCTTCTTCGAGCAGTTCTGTCGTGAGCGGCTCCTGCGCGATTCTGTTTTCGAGCATGATCAGGTTATTGATCTTGTCGATAAACCACAGGTCGATGCGGGTGATTTCGTGGATTTCCTGCATTGAAATGCCTTTGCGGAGGGATTCCGCAATCGCAAACAGTCTCAGGTCATCGACGTCCTTGAGCTTCTTGCGCAAGAAAGCCGGGCTCTGTTCACTCAGATAGTCGTTGTGCAAATAGTAAACGTTTTGTTCGAGGGAACGCAAAGCTTTCATCAGTGCGCCTTCAAAGTTGTCACAGATGGCCATGACTTCACCCGTGGCTTTCATCTGGGTGCCGAGTGTTCTCGAAGCGTCATAAAACTTGTCGAACGGCCACTTCGGAATCTTCACGACCACATAGTCGAGCGTTGGTTCGTAGGACGCATATGTCTTGCCTGTAACGGCGTTTTTGATTTCATCGAGATTGTAGCCGAGGGCGATCTTCGCCGCCAGTTTGGCAATCGGGTAACCCGTGGCCTTGGAGGCCAAAGCCGAGGAGCGGCTGACCCGCGGGTTGACTTCGATGACACAGTATTCAAAGCTTTCCGGGTTGAGGGCGAACTGGACGTTACAGCCCCCTTCGATGTTCAGGGCGGTGATGATGTTCAAAGCGCTGCTTCTCAGCATCTGATATTCTTTATCCCCGAGCGTCTGGGACGGCGCCACGACGACGGAGTCGCCGGTGTGCACCCCGACCGGGTCGATGTTTTCCATGTTGCAGACGGTGATGCAGTTGCCACGGTGGTCACGCATCACTTCATATTCGATTTCCTTCCAGCCGGCGATGGACTTTTCGATCAGGCACTGGGTCACTCTCGACAAGCGCAACCCGTTGGCGCAGATTTCCCTGAGCTCTTCCGGATTGGCCGCAATGCCCCCGCCGGTGCCGCCGAGCGTGTAGGCCGGACGGACAACGACCGGATAGCCAATCTGTAAAGCGAACTCCAATGCGTCCTCGACGTAGTTGACAACCCGCGACGGGGCAATCGGTTCGTGGATACGCTCCATGAGCTCTTTGAATTCCAGGCGGTCTTCCGCCAGCTTGATTGTGTCTGTCCCTGTCCCGATGGTCTTGACGTTGTGGGCTTCAAGGAAGCCTTCGTCCGCCAGGGCCGTGGCAAGGTTCAGAGCGTTCTGTCCGCCGAGGGTCGGCAGGATGGAATCCGGCTGTTCGACTTCGATGAGGTGTTTGAGCACCGGCACCGTGAGCGGCTCGATGTATACCTTGTCGGCGATGTCTTTGTCGGTCATGATGGTGGCCGGGTTGGAGTTGATGAGGACGACTTCTACGCCTTCTTCCTTCAAAGCGCGGCACGCCTGGGTGCCGGCGTAGTCAAATTCCGCCGCCTGCCCGATGATGATCGGTCCCGAACCGATGACCAGGACTTTTTGGATATCTTGTCTTTTAGGCATTGTCTTTTCCTCCCATCATCTGCATGAATCCGTCAAACAGGAAATCTGTGTCCGTCGGACCGGCACAAGCTTCCGGATGGAACTGCACCGTGCGGATGTTTTCCTGCAGGTATTCGACACCTTCGTTCGTGCCGTCGTTGACATTCACAAACCAAGGCTTGGCCACCTGCGGGTCGATGGAGTCTTCCCGCAGGACATAGTTATGGTTCTGGGTGGAGATGTACACCCGGCCGGTATGCAAATCTTTGACCGGATGGTTGGCACCGTGGTGACCAAACTTGAGTTTTTCGGTTTTGAACCCGTGGGCCAGGGCCATCATCTGGTGTCCCAGGCAAATCGCAAAGATCGGAATCCCGCTCTGGGCAAGCACTTTGATTTCTTCGATGACCGCGGTGTTTTCTTCCGGGTCACCCGGCCCGTTCGACAACATCACCCCGTCAAACCCTTCGTCGATGACGTAGGACGCCGGTGTGGAGGCCGGTAACACCGTCACTTCACAGCCGCGCTCCACGAGCGACTGGGCGATATTGCGCTTGGCCCCGAAGTCGTACAGGGCGACCCTTGGCGAACCGCCGTGGTTGAGGGTGCTGATCTCATCACACGTCACCCGTTCGACCACGCCTTCAACCCGGAACGCGCGGATTTTCCCGAGCGCTTTATCCATGTCTTCCGGCAGGCGGGTCGTGATCATCCCGTTCATGCAGCCGTGGTTGCGGATGAGCTTCGTCACCGCTCTTGTGTCCACGTTACAAATCCCGGGGATATTGTTTTCGAGCATATAGTCGTAGAGGTTCATGTTCATGCGGAAATTCGAGCCCACACGGGAGAGTTCGTGGATCACAAACCCTTCCACAAACGGATGGGCCGATTCCTGGTCTTTGTAGGACACGCCGTAGTTGCCGATGAGCGGATACGTCATAACCACGCTCTGGCCGGCATAGGACGGGTCGGTGAGTACTTCCACATACCCGGTCATGGATGTGTTGAACACAAATTCACTGATGACCTCACGCTGTGCGCCGAACGCTTTGCCTTCGAACACATGGCCATCTTCCAAAATCAAATACGCCTTCATAGGTCCTCCTTTTCAAAAAAAAGACATATCACATAAAATGATATGCCTTGGTCTCAATGGAAAAAAGAAAATAAGAAGCCTTACACATGTCTGCCACATCGATGAGTTGTGTCCAAGTCATCTTCTTCTGCATCGTGCTCACTCCTTGGTATAAAATATATACCCCATCGGCCCCCGATGCAAGAAAAATCTGTCACCCGGCAAAACGTTTTTCACCGGAGCGGACGAAGTGACACGTAAATCTCCCAGCCGTTCCCGAAGCTGAGATTGTTTTCCTGGAGGAAAAGCCCCCGGTTCACATCGATGGCCATCATGCCCGCACTGCCTTCGTAAATGAGCGCTTCCCCGCAATCCACATCCCCGAACGTCGTGACATACAGCAATACGCCACGGTATTTCTCAGCGCCTTTATATGTCACCAGCACATGAAGCTTATCGCCCGTTTCGAAATCACAGCCCGCAAAGTCTTCTGCGGAAATGTTCGTCTCCAAAGAGCCGTAATGCGGATAGCCTGTCGGTATTGTCCCGTGCACATACCCCTTGCCTAAGACAGGTTTGTCCAGAGCTTCCGGACACACACAGATGTCTTTGACATCATACGCCGGGCCGACGGCCTCAAAGGCTGTTTTCCCCGAGGCGATGTCCCCCGCCACCTTGGCGAGCACATCACGCCCCGCAAATACCTTGGAGCCGCCGGAGGTCTTCTCAATCTTCCGGACGGCCTTCACATCCATATAAGATAATGTCCCGTTGTCCGGTGTCACGACATACTGCCCTGATGCTAAAAGTGCAACACATAAAGGTCTCTCAGTCCCCACACCCGGATCCACGACGCACAGCGCCAGTGTGTCCTTGGGCCAGTGCGGCAAGGTCCGTTTCAGCGTCAGCGCCGCCTGATGGACGTCAAAGCGCCGGATGTCATGGGTGAGGTCGGTGATGTCCAGTGCAGGATCCGCGCTTTTCAGCACGCCCTTCATCTCGGCCACCCCGCTCCAGGTGTTGGAGAAGTCGGTCATCAATAAAATATGCATACTCACTCACCCTTCTTCACAGTGATGTCTTTGATGACTGACACGTCATCCATGGCCACATAGGAAATATGCACGCTGTCGCCTTCACTCAGGAAGGCCGCGGTGTCTTCATTGCCCGAGTTCACTTCGAGCTTGTATTTTTTGCCTTCTTCATCCGTGAGGAAGATTTTGGACTTGGATTCAACGTTGAGCAGCGTCAGGTTTTTAATGGTGATGTTGGCTTCGGTCAAATCCGCCCCGTCCGTCTCATCCCCGGAAAGCGAGGACAGATAAAGCTTTTTGAGTTTGGAGAGATTCTTATAGGAATCGGCGCTGTACACCACGACTTTCTGGTAGTCCTTGGCATCCACCATCGCATACATTTTCACCAGCCCGCCGGAGTCTTTCAAAGACAAAAGATACACCGGGTTGCCGGAGACATTGACGAGCAATGGGAAGGTGGCGTCATAGCCGTAGTTTTTCACTTCCCCTTCGGCCGAGTCCATGGCCGCTTCTTCGTTCGCCCCCGAGCAGGAGAACTTCAGCGTCTCGTGCGTGCGCAGGTTCGAAAGCACAAAGCCCAGGTTGGACGTGTCGTTATTGACCGAGGTCACCCCGGAATAAATCCAGATGTCCCCGTCTTTTTCGAGATAGTTGTAGCCGTCGGAGGTGATGGAGACGTTCTTCTGCCCGAAGATGGAGTTCAGAAAGCCCCCGCTGTAATACCCGTTGTCGTCGATCTCGTTCATCACAAGGGATTCCGGCCATACCCGGTCCACCCATTCCGGGAAGTTCCCGACCGCATAACGCGTCGAGTCCCCGGTGATCGGGTCGAAGAGCACCATCCCGTTGACAAACTTCTTATTCCCGACGCCATAATAACTGTACGTCGTGCACACATACCACGGATGCCCGTCTTCATCGATTTCGAAAGACGGAGAACCGAACTGCGTGGTCGGGTAATCGGTCTGCAGCTTGCGCTGGAGGTTGTGGTTGAAGTAGGCCGAAGGGACATACTTCATCCCTGAAAGCCCCAGGTCCTTCAGCTTCACCAGCTTTGTCTCCCCGTTCGTGGAGTTCACGAGGATATAGGCCGGAATGCCTTCGGAGGCGTTATTGAAGTACTTGATCAGCCCTGCGTATTCCAGCGGGGTGACACGGTAGACGCTGTTTTTGTAGGAAATCTGCGTATACTCACTCGATACTTCGAACTGGGACACGAGCTCCGGCATGTCCCCCATGACCTTGTCGCCGAGCTTGACCGTGCTCTTGCGGTCAAGGATCGGGGTTTTATTGAAGTCGACTTCCGCAATCGTGTCGCTGGAGAAGTCCACGGTTTCCACATTGATGCGATCCGCATACGTGGTCGCATGGAACACGGGCAGCGTGACCACAAAGGCCACAAGTGCCCCGAGCGCAATGACGAGTGTCCCGATGCCCACGGCTTTGGCCGCATTCGTCCAGACACCCAGGGTTGTTTTGGCGTGCTGCCCGGCGTCGTCACGCAGGATGACGAGAATAAACCACAGCACCGCCAATGCCGGCACCACAAAACCATAAAACCCGGCGGATGTTGGGTTGAGGCCCGGGTGCTGCCAGTAATAGAAACCGGCCAGGGCTGCGATATATATGATAAAGATCAGCACCGGCGGTATGCCGGAGAACGTCACATTCACGTCCTTCGTCTTTTTCTTCTTGCCTTGTTTGAATTTAATTTTCATAGTCTTCCCTTCCTGACAAAGAAAAGCGGGAAGTGCTCCCGCTCATGTGTTAATTGATCCGGGCAATCCTGTAGCCGTCCTGTTCAAAGGCTTCAAGGATGTCCTGGATGTGCGATTCACCATTCGTCTCGCATGTGACACGCAGTTCCACTTCGGAGAAACGGGCGAAGTTTTTGAACTGGTTGTGGTCGACACCGATGACGTTGGCGTTGAGAACCGCGAGTTTGTGGGCAACGTATTCGAGCTGACCCGGCACGTCCGGCAACTGGATGGAGAAGGTGAAAATGCGCCCTCTCGCAATCAGGCCCTTATTAATCATGGACGAGATCGTCAGCACATCGATATTCCCGCCGGAAACGAGGCACACCACGTTTTTGTTTTTCTCGTTGAGCTTCTTCAGCCCGGCCAGCGGCAGGATGCCGGAGTTTTCGGCCACGAGCTTGTGTTTTTCAACGAGCACGAGGAACGCTCTCATCAGGTCATAGTCATTGACTGTGATGATCCCGTCGACGTATTCACGGATGTATTCGAACGGCAGGTTCCCAATCGTTTTGACGGCCGTGCCGTCGGCGATGGTGTTGGCTTCCTTCAGGGACACAACGCGGTCTTCGTTGATGGCGGCCAGAGCGCTGGCAGCGCCTTCCGGTTCAACCCCGATGATCTTGACGGATGGTTTGATGGCCTTGGCGGCAGCCGCCACCCCGGCAATCAGTCCGCCCCCGCCGACCGGGACGAGGATGACATCCGTTTCCGGCAGGTCTTCGAGAATTTCAAGGGCAATGGTGCCCTGACCTTCGATGACGTCTTCGTCATCGAACGGATGGACAAAGGTATACCCGTGTTCTTTCTGGAGTTCCACGGCCCTGGCATAAGCGTCGTCATACACGTCGCCGTAAAGCACCACGTCCGCACCGAGCTTCTTCGTCGCTTCGACCTTTAAGAGCGGGGTGTGCGCCGGCATGCAAATCGTGGCCGGAACGCCCTGTTTCTGGGCCGCATACGCCACGCCCTGAGCATGGTTGCCGGCACTCGAGGCGATCAGCCCCTTGGACTTTTCTTCTTCACTGAGCTTGGAAATTTTATTGTACGCACCACGAATCTTGAAGGCCCCTGTTTTCTGCAGGTTTTCGGGTTTGATGTAGACCTTATTGCGGTATTCGGACGAGAACGGTTCGCTGTAAATCAGCTTCGTTTCTTCGATGACTTCGTCCACGCGCGCCTTGGCGGCCTGAAAATCTTCTAACTGTAACATGGCTCAATCCTCCTGATGTCGTTGGTTTTTCCCATTATAGCACTCTGAACGCCCCATAGAAACTAAAAATTTCCGCCCTCAGGGCAGAAGAAAAATCCCCCGCAGGGGATTTTTCATCTTACTTGAACTGGTTTTCTGCCGCGTCGTAGCGGTAGTCCACGGACATCGCTTTGAGGATGAGTTCATCATCACGGACGTTGTAGTCTTCACAAAGCGCTTCGAGCGAATCATACTCGTCTCTGAGTTTCGTGTTCAGGAAGCTCACGAGGATGTTCGGGTCATGTGGTAATCGATCCATGTTTATAACCTCCAAACCTTGATTATTCATGCGATTTAGGCACAATTTAACACCTTCTTCAGCGCAAATCAAGTTTTTTCGGTCCCAAAAGAAGGATTTTGTAAGGAAAAACTTACACACTTATGATGTAAACTCTTCCAGTTTTCAGAATTCAATAAACGCTGTAAACAAGAGACTTTTTCCTTTTCTAATCACTCTTTCAGAAAGAAAGACGAAGCCCGGAGGCTTCGCCCTGTGTGTTAGTTGATGGCCGTGCCGTTCACATACAGCTTATAGCCGTTGAAGTTGATGTTGGAGTAGTCTTCATCCTCATCATCCAGGCTTGTGACATACGTATCACCGGTCAGGGTGATGGTGGATTCGGCGTCGAGCGTCAGGCTGATGGAGCTTGCGGTGTTGTCGCCGTTGATCGTGCCCGTGTAATCAGAGTCCGTAAGCGTCATCGTGAGCGTCGAGATCTTGTCGACTTCGATATCGCCTTCGAGCGTCTGGTTCTTGGCTGTCAGCGTCACATCCCCGCCATTGGAGCCGCTTGTGCCCCATTCATCCGTGCCTTCCACACTCAGGAGAACGCCGGAGCCATAGACGAGTTTCGTATTCGTCAGGTTGATTTCTGCGTCTGTGTTCGTCACAAAGAACATTGGTGCAGTTTTGTAGTAATCGGACGAAGAACTGATTTCAATCGTGGAGCCTTCCGCCGTGAAGCTGGCCGTGCCTTCGCTGGCGTCACCGCTCATCGACTGGTAAAGCATGACCCCGCACTGGTCGACATCATCTCTGTTCGGCGTGGCCGTGCACGTCAGCGTGGAGTTCGTCACTGTCGCAGAGTTTTTCCCTTCGACGACGACGGCCTGGGAGCCGTTGGCCGTCCCGGTCGTGTTATCGATGGAAATCGTCCCCGTGGAATAGATGACCGGAGAACCGGAACCATTCGTTTCCAAGGTAGAGTCTGTGACTGTCACTGTGCCTTCACCACGGTCCGTGGCGAGCGTCGCACAGGAGTTACCCTGGGTCGTGACTGTGAGGTTGTCACCGATGATTGTGCCGCCGTATGTGGCATCAAGCCCGCGGGCGGAAGAGGCACCTGTGGTTGTGATGGTGGAATCAGAAATTGTGATCTTGGCGTCTTCGCCAGTCGCAAACACGGCGTTGGAGCCGGTCGCATCAGTGCTGATGGTTGCGCCGGTGATTGTCGCCGTCGAGCCTTCCTGCACGAGGATGCCCGCATTCACACCGTAGAATTCAGAATTTTCCGTATTGGAGCTGTCGCCCCCGGATTTCGTGATGGTCGCCCCGGTGATGGTGGCGTTCCCGCCGTCCGTGACGAGGATGACACTGGTGTCTTCATCCGATGTTTCGTAGGTGTCCGTTAATGTCTGGTCATCCGTGACCGTTGTGGCCCCGGTGGCCTCAACGCTTGAGGACGAAGAGCTGTCACCCGAGCCGCCCATCATCTGAGACGTGGACGAACCGCCGAACACTTTCTTCACTGCGTATGTCGAGCCGAACGTCAGGCAGCCGGTCGCAAGGACTGTCACCAGCACGCCAATGATGATGTTTTTCACACTGCCCATGGCCGCCGCCAGCGGGATGGCCGAGGCGTGTGTCACGATCAGATACGCGATGATCAGCGCAATCCCGAACGCTTCAGCCGCAAAGACGAAGTAGTAAATCGTCGGCAGGGATGAAGAAGAGGACTGTTGGTTGTCCATCGAAGGAGCGCCGTTGTTCGTCTGGGCGTTCTGCGTGTCACTCGACGAGTCAGAACTGTTGGACGAAGAGGAATCGCTTGAAGAGTCAGAACTGTTCGAAGAAGAATCACCCGAAGAATCCGAACCACTCGTCGTCGTGTCGTTCATCGCCGTGGCGTTGGACGTGTCTGTGGAGCTGTTCGTGGAGTTATCCGTGGAACTGTCCGAAGAGCTGTTGGATGAACTGTCGTTCGAACTGTTGGATGAACTGTTCGAATCAGAGCCCGAAGAGTTGTTTGAGTTCTGGCTGTCGCCTGGTAAATCCGGTGGCGTGCCCTGGGAGTTCGAGGAACTGTCAGAGCTGTTTCCCGGCATGGATGGCGGTGTGCCCTGCGAGTTCGAGGAGCTGTCCGAGCTGTTTCCGCTGCTCATATCCGGCGGGGTGCCCATGCTTGAGTTATTCATTTGTGTTGTGGATGTCATGTCGTTCTTGGCGAGATAAGCTGTACAACCGCCCATCCCGAGCAGCGCTGTCAGCGCCACACCGGCAATGACATTTTTCGTACGTCTTTTCATATTTTGATCTCCGTGATTGGAAGGATGCTTGTGTGTTGCGTTTGTGTATGTATCTCCCGGTCTCCTTCCCGGCCGGGTCAGGTGTCATGTGATACGAGGCAGGACCGCTTCCTTTGTCTTGCCTCACCCTTATATTAAAACCACACTATGTGAAATTAACGTAATCCTGATGGAAGATTTTAGAAATGTATGATAATTTTATATCATATAATAATAATTTATTATTGAATATGATAAACGTTTATCATATAATAAACCTACGTAACAGAAAGAGAGGACAAAGATGATGTGTGGTTTCCTGGGAATCAATTCAGAAGAATACAGCCTGCGCGTCTTTGACGACGCTTTGAGCACCATCACCAATCGCGGCCCCGACTCCAAGCGTGCCGTCAGTATCGCCGGGAGTACGTGGGGATTCAATCGCCTCTCGATCATGGATTTGACCGAGCAAGGCATGCAGCCGTTTATCAACAATGACTGCGAACTCGTCTGCAACGGTGAGATCTACAACTACCCCGCCCTCAAAAAGAGCCTCGAAGGCTTTTACAAGTGCTACTCGGGCAGTGACTGTGAAGTGCTGATCCCGCTCTACAAGAAATACGGTCTGGACATTATGTGCCGGATGCTGGACGGGGAATTTGCGTTCGTCCTTCAGGACAACGAGTCCGGCCGCATGGTCGCCGCCAGGGACCCGATGGGGATCCGCCCGATGTTTTACGGCACAACCCCCGAAGGCAATATGGCCTTTGCGAGCACGGCCAAGCCGCTCGTGAAGCTGTGTGACGACATCCGTCCGTTCCCGCCCGGCCATTACTTCGACGGCCGCCGGTTCGTGTGCTACAACGACCTCGCCGATGTCAAACAGTTCAACACCGACGACATGGACACCATCGCATACAAGCTGCGCACCAAGCTGGAAAAAGCGGTGGAAAAGCGTCTCCAGTCCGATGCCCCGATCGGGTATCTGCTTTCCGGCGGTCTCGACTCCTCCCTCGTGTGTGCCATTGCCCAGCGCATGAGCGACATTCCGATCAAAACATTTGCGGTCGGGATGGACATCAACCCGATCGACCTGAAGTATGCACGGGAAGTCGCAGACTACCTCGGCACCGACCATACCGAAGTCATCATGACCAAAGACGATGTGCTTTCCTCCTTGAGGAGCGTCATTTACGAACTCGAGACATGGGACATCACGACCATCCGGGCGTCAATGGGAATGTATATTTTATGCAAGTACATCCACGAACACACTGACCTGAAGGTCATCCTCACTGGGGAAGTGTCCGATGAGATCTTCGGCTACAAGTACACCGACTTCGCTCCAGGCCCGAAAGCGTTCCAGGACGAATCAGCCAAACGCATCAAAGAGCTGTACATGTACGACGTGCTCCGCGCCGACCGTTGTATTTCCTGCAACTCGCTTGAAGGCCGCGTGCCATTTGCGGACACGGACTTTGTGTCGTATGCGATGAGCATCGCCCCGGACATCAAGATGAACACCTACGGGAAAGGCAAGTACCTGTTGCGCCATGCATTCGAAGGGCTGGACTATCTCCCCGATGACATTCTCATGCGCGAGAAGGCCGCCTTCTCCGACGCCGTCGGCCATTCGATGGTCGATGACCTCAAAGCCTGTGCGGAAGAGATGTATTCGGACGAAGACTTCGAACGCGGCAAAGCGAAATACGACTACTGCCCGCCGTTCACCAAAGAATCCCTGCTCTACCGGGAGATCTTTGAGGAGTTCTACCCGGGACAGGCCCGCTGGATCAAGGATTTCTGGATGCCCAACAAAGCCTGGGAAGGCTGTGATGTGGACGATCCGAGTGCCCGCGTCCTCGCCAACTATGGCGATTCCGGCAAATAAAAACAAGACCCTGCGCAAGAGCGCAGGGCCTTTTTTACAGCAAGTGCAATATATAAATATACAAATACCCGAAGAGCAGGCCGCCGATATGGCCGGTCTTGGAAATGCCCGGGTTGAGCAGCGTGAACGCAAGGTTGATCACGATGCAGTACATGTACGACTGCAGAAGATACATAAAGTAGCCGCCCTGGAACAGGCCGAGTGCGACGATGGCCCCGAGAAAGGCGTAGAACACGCCCGACGCGCCCAGGGTGATGGAGCGTTCATTGCCGCGGGGACCGGTGGACCACCAGTACGTCACGCCCCCCGACCCCAGCATGCCCGCCAACAGTAACCCGAGGTATGGGAGCGGACCAAGCAGGGTTTCGAAATAGCGCCCGAGGTAGAAAATGCAGTACATGTTCATAAACAGGTGGAGCGGCTCAGCGTGGATAAAGTTGCACGTGAGAAGGCGCCACCACTCGTGGTCGTACTTCACCTTCGGGATGTACAGGGCGCCGAGCTTGACGGCCGTGCGCATACTGTCACCCGAGCGATAGATGTAAATAAACAAGGCAATACAAATGCCCATATAAATATATGTGATCATTGAACCGTTACCTTTCTTGTCTTGACGTCGGTGTTCCCGTCGGAATCTTTGACCCTATAGATGAGGGTATACGTGTCGGCCACGGATGTGTCAACCGAGCCGATAACTGTGATTTTTTTGGTGAGGACGCCATCCTCTTCATCGAGGCAGGACACACCTTCCATCTCATCAAAGTCACTGTCTTGGGCAATCGTCACATCCTCCGTCCCGGAAATAATCGGGGAGGCTCCTGTTTTGGAGGCAATGATGCGCACCCTCTGCGGGGCAGATTCGTTGCCTTCACTGTCTGCGGCCAAAACTTTCACAATCGTCGTGCCGGCTTTGGAAAAAGTGAGTTTTTCCTCACGCCCGTCGTCGGTTTCAAAGTACAGGGTGGTGTCACTGGCATCATCCACACTGGCGACCACATCGTCCGGGGTAATCGTTTTCCCGACATCCACCGTGATGGTTGTGTCGAGCAGGGTCACCTTCGGTTTGGTCGTGTCCTGGATGACGATGGTGAATGTTTCGGTGTCACCGATATACGTCACAGATGCCTCATACGTGCCGACCTTATTTTTCACCTGCGATAAATCGAGGGTCATGTCACTGTCCACCCGGTCGGAGGCAATGACATACGTATCAAGATCCTCCGGCACTTCGGTGCCAAGTTCGAACGTGAACGAAGAGGCCCGCAGGGTGAACGGAGACACCCGCCGCAGTAAAACCACGAACGCCACGTCACACACCAGAAAGAACACGAGCACCGCGTAAATCAGTCTGTTTTTGATTTTCATAGAGGTCACGTCCTTTCTGGCCCTCATTATAGCCTTCTTTCCCCCGCCTGACAAACAAAATCAGAAAAGGCGGCCTGCGCCGCCTCATTTCAGTCTTCTTCGAGTAAAACCACGCACTGGCTGACGATGCCTTCACCCCGGCCCACAAAACCCATTTTCTCCCCGCGGGTGGCTTTGACATTAACGTTGTTCACGTCGGTGTGGAGCACCCGGGCGATGTTTGCGCGCATTTGCGGAATGTGCGGTTTCATCTTCGGCTGTTCGGTCATGATGATGGCATCGAGGTTGCCGATGTGGTAGCCGTGCTCCTTCATCATGTCGTATGTCTTTTCCAGAAGCACCATCGAACTGATGCCTTTGTATGCGTCATCCGTATCCGGGAAGTGGGTGCCGATGTCGCCGAGGGCCATGGCCCCGATGATGGATTCGATGATGGCGTGTAAAAGCACGTCGGCGTCACTGTGGCCCTTGAGGCCCTTTTCGTACGGGATTTCCACCCCGCCCAAAATCAACGGCCGGTCTTCGACGAGCTGATGAATATCAATGGATTGTCCGATTCGCATGATGTCTGTCTCCTTTACTACATTTTATCTTATCAGAAAAAACGCCTGAGAGTCACTCTCAGACGCTGTTGAATCAGGATTTTTTCGAACGTTCGTGTGCAGCCGCAATCAGGCCCTTGAAGAGCGGGTGCGGATGGTTCGGACGGCTCTTGAATTCCGGATGGAACTGGCAGGCGATGAAGTACGGGTGATCCGGGAGTTCAATAATTTCCACGAGGTCACGCTGCGGGTTGCGGCCGGAGACCACAAGGCCCTTGTCAATCATGTCGTCACGATAGACGTTATTGAATTCATAACGGTGACGGTGACGCTCTTCGATCGTCGTTTCGCCGTACAGCTTGTGGGCCAGTGTCCCTTCCGTGATTTCACACGTATAGTTGCCCAGGCGCTGGGTGCCGCCCATGGACTCGAGGGTCTGGTCACCCATAAGGTTGATGATCGGGGTCATACAGTTCTTATCAAACTCAAGCGAGTTGACATCGTCATACCTGACGACGTGACGGGCGTATTCAATCGTCGCCAGCTGCATGCCCAGGCAAATGCCGAGGAACGGCAGGCCGGTTTCACGGGCATACCGGATGGCCACAATCATGCCTTCGATGCCGCGGTGACCAAAGCCGCCCGGGACGATGATGCCATCCGCACCGGCGAGTTTTTCAGCCACGTTTTCGCGGTTGATTTCTTCAGAGTTGACCCACTCGATTTCCACATCCGCGTTGTTCACATAACCCGCATGTTTGAGGGCTTCGTTGACGGAGATGTAGGCATCCGGGAGCTGGACATACTTCCCGACGAGTTTGATCCGGACCTTGTCCTTCAGGTTCTTGACCGTGTGAACGAGGTTGTCCCAGTCTTTCATATCGGCCGGCGGGCAGTCGAGCTGCAGGTGTTCGCACACCATGTCGTCCATGTGCTGCTCCAGCAGCATCACCGGCAGTTCATAAAGCACGTCCACGTCGTAGTTGGAAATAACGCATTCCTTCGGGACATTACAGAACAGGGAAATCTTGGCTTTCAGGTCGTCGGTGATCAGGTGTTCACTGCGGCAGACGATGAAGTCCGGCTGAATACCGTAGCCCAGGAGCTCTTTGACGGAGTGCTGGGTTGGCTTGGTCTTGACTTCTTTCGATGCGCCGATATACGGCAGAAGCGTGGTATGCACATACACCGTGTTTTCATAGCCGAGGTCGAGACGCACCTGACGGATGGCTTCGATGAACGGCAGGGATTCGATGTCCCCGACGGTCCCGCCGACTTCCGTGATGACCACGTCCGCACCGGACGATGTGGCAGCCGCATACACGCGGGATTTGATTTCATTCGTGATGTGCGGGACAACCTGCACCGTGGCGCCGAGGTAATCCCCGCGTCTTTCCTTCGAAATGACATCGCTGTAAATACGGCCCGTCGTGACCGACGAGTTGTGGTTGAGCTGTTCGTCGATGAAACGCTCATAATGTCCGAGGTCGAGGTCGGTTTCCGCCCCGTCGTATGTGACGAACACTTCGCCGTGCTGATACGGCGACATGGTCCCCGGATCAACGTTGATATAAGGGTCAAGTTTCTGCATGAACACTTTCAAACCCCTGTTTTTCAAAATACGGCCCAAAGATGCGGCGGTCAGACCCTTGCCGAGGCCGGAGACGACACCACCGGTCACAAAGATAAATTTTGCCATAATGATCCTCCCATGATTATTCAAAAAAAACAGACAACACTCACCGCGGAGGTTGCCCTCGTTTACTATATCAAATTTGTATGTGATATTCAATCACTCACAAAAATAATTTTTTATCACCCCTTACATTTCTCAATTCAAAGAAAAAAGGGCGGCGCGTCATGCGTTCTCACCCTTCTTCACAGACACAAATTTTCAGTTGCGAACCCGGCTTCCGGGGGTCCAGGCTTAATACAAGTCCAAGTTCGCATATCCGGTAAATGCGTTGTAGGAAATCCAACCCATGCGCACATCCCCGTCTGCGTTAATGCCAATCTCAAGAACCTTGCCCCTGGCCTCGGTGGCGGTCGTATAACCGCAGTAGAGCTCCTCCCCCTTGGCGCCCATGCCGGCCGTTGAAGTGCCCTTGCCGTAAACATCATTCTTGTATCTGTACCACGTCATGTCATGGTACCGGTCGCCGTACAACACAAGGGCGCCGTCCTGGGCATCGTACCAGAAACACGCCGACTGCGAACTGTCCTGGGCGATTTGTTGGGTCATCGTATAACCGGCGCTGTGATTGACGACATCATCACTCAAATAAGCCGAGACAATCAGTGCTCTGGCCGCGCGCATATTGGCAAGATCCGTGGACTCCCGGCTTTTCTCGAGTTGCGTCACGAAAACAGGAATTGACACGGCCACAAGCACCGCAATGATTGCGACGACAATGAGCAGCTCTGCAAGCGTAAATCCGGAATTATTCGTATGTTTCTTCACATGTGCCTCCCCAATCCAAAGTCATTCATTATGAAATGCTCAAAGTGATGGTCAACGCTCTCTTTTATCCTAGCAGACTCTTTTCAAAACGTAAACAGGAACAGGCCACCGGGTCTGAAAATATCAACGGAAAATAATCCGGATCCGGGTACATCCGTCACAATCACGCGCATTTCCTCCCTTCGACTTGATAAATCCCGGGTTATTGTTTAAACTGTGGGGGAAGGGAGGTCTGTAATTTATGGACACAACACCTCATATCCTGGTCGTTGATGACGAAAAAGAAATCTGCGACCTGATTGAAATCTACTTAAACCAGGAGGGCTACCAGGTCACCAAGCGCAATGATGCGACGAACATCCTCGTGGACATCAACGCCAATAAGATTGACCTTGTCATTCTCGACGTCATGATGCCTGACCTCGACGGCTTCGAGGCCCTGGAAATCATCCGCAAGATGTACAACCTGCCGGTCATCTTCCTCAGTGCGAAGACTGCCGACAGCGACAAGATTGAAGGCTTGCTCAAAGGGGCTGATGACTATGTCACCAAGCCGTTCAACGCCAAAGAACTTATGGCCCGCGTCAAAGCCCAGCTCCGCCGCTATAAGACGTTAAACAAACCGATTGAGTCCAACGACAACCGTATCGTGGCCAACGATCTGATCATCGATCCGGCCCGCAAGTCCGTGACGGTCAACGACAATGTCGTGCGTCTCACCCGCATCGAATACCAGATCCTGCTCTTACTCGCTTCCAACCCGGAGACGACGTTCTCCACGGAGGAAATCTTTGAGAAAATCTGGCATGAGAAGCCGACCAACGCCGACAACACAGTCATGGTGCACATCCGGAAACTGCGCGAGAAAATTGAAAGGACACCGAGAAAACCACGGCACATCAAAACCGTCTGGGGCATCGGCTATAAGTTCGAGAAATGATCCGCAAGTTCCGGCACCTTTTCATCACGTCGTTCCGCTGGCGCATCCTCATTAACATCACCATCAGTTATCTGATTGCGGTGTGCATCGACACGATTCTGCAGATCATGTTTGACATGCTGGATATCTTCCAGTTTGACCAGAACACCACAATCATCCTGAGCTTCGCCATTTCCTTTGTGATCTTTATCGTCATCTTCTTCCGCCTGATGGATATCACGCTGCGCTATATCAACACGCTCAACGCCTCCATCCAGCAGGTCACGGACGGGAACTACGATGTCGTCTGTGACATCGAGTACGATGATGAACTTGGCTTCCTCGCCGCCAACATCACGGCCCTGGCTGCCACCCTCAAGGAAAAAGAAGAAGAATCAGAGATTCTCAAACAAAACGAACGGATCGCCTACGACGCCGAGCGCAAGGCCGAGCAGGAAAAGAATGAACTGATCACCAACGTGGCCCACGACTTACGCACTCCGCTCACGTCCATCATCGGCTTCCTCGATCTCATCATGACCAAGGAAGATTTGACGCTGGAAGAAGCGCGGCAGTATGCCACCACAGCCTATGAGAAATCCAACCACCTCAACGGCATGATGGATGACCTGTTCACCTACACCAAAGTCGGGGAAGGCGGCGTCAAGCTCAACCTCGCCCCAATCAATATCAACGACCTGCTCATGCAGCTCTCGAGTGAGTTCATGCCTGACTTCGCCGAACATGACATCAAGCCAATCCTGGACATCCAGGAAGGCGACCTGTCCATCGTCGGTGACGGCCAGCTCCTCGCCCGCGTGTTTGAAAACCTCATCACCAACGCCATCAAATACGGCTATGACCACTCCGATATCACCCTGCAGGTGCTCGGTGACGACAAAACAGTCACGGTCAAGGTCATCAACCGCGGTGACACCATCGCCAAAGAAGACATGCCGTATATCTTTGATAAGTTCTACCGGGCGGATGCGGCCAGAACCTCATCCACCGGCGGCACGGGCCTCGGCCTTGCCATTGCCAAAAGCATCGTGCACATGCACAAAGGGGATATCATGATGACATCCAAGGACCAGGTGACCACGTTCATCGTCTCCCTGCCCCGTCATCTCACATCCGCAAGCTAAAAGAGCGGTCGCCCGCTCTTTTCAAATATCCAGCGTTTCCCCCGGCTCCACAAACAACGCTTTGTCACTCCGGAACCTTTGGGCCTGCGCCTTGTCATACAGCCGTCCTGGTGCCATATGAACCGGGATGGCTTTTTTCACGTCCATCACATCGGCACAGTGCGCCGCTTCCACCGGGCCCATATTGTAGATGCCGTCACACGGCAGGAGCGCCAGGTCCAGATGCTCAAACGCCTCCATTTCCGGAAAATAAGACGTGTCCCCTGCCCCGTAAATCTTTTTCCCATCACAGGTCAGGATGAAGCCCACACACTGACTTCTCGGATGGTTTTTATTTTCGGCCGGGGTGCCGGTCACCGTGATGTCTTTGAAGGTATGGGTCAGATACGTTTGTCCGTCAAACAAATCCGCGTGCCGTAAAATCACACCGCCTTCTTTGCGTGTGACGAGGTCCGTGTGGTTGTGGTCGCCGTGCTCATGGGTGACGATGATCACATCTCCCGGAATGTCATAGCCATCCCCCGCATATGGGTCGACGTAAATAACGGTGTTGTTTTGGGTCGTGATACGGTAACTGCCGTGGCCCTGATAGTAAAGTTCTGCCATAACGATGCCTCCTTAGGGTTATTGTATGCCGAAAGAAAAGAGACATCACGCAAAACGCGCTTTGTCCCAGGAAATATTAAGCTATCAGTTTTTCACAGGCTGCGAGTTTGACGCACAGCGCAAACAGGCGGGCGGCCTGAGCCATCTCATCGGCCGACGGGAGTGTCGGGGCGATACGGATGGACGTATCCTGCGGGTCGTTGTGGTACGGGAAGGTTGCGCCGGCCCCGGTCATCACAACCCCGGCATCTTTGGCAAGTTCAACCGTTCTTTTTGCACATCCCGGCAAAGTGTCGAAGTGGATGAAGTAGCCCCCGCGCGGGTTCAGCCACGTGCCGATTTCCAGCCCGCCGAGTTCTTCTTCGAGGATGTGTTCGACAGCCTCGAACTTCGGCCGGATGATGTCGGCGTGTTTTTTCATATGCGCCTTGAGTCCGTCAACGTTCTTAAAGAACTTCACATGGCGGTACTGATTGATTTTGTCATAACCGATTGTCTGGTTCGTGAGCTGTCTGAGGATGAAGTCTTTGTTTGTCTTCGACGTGGCGAGGGCGGAAATACCGGCGCCCGGGAAGACAACCTTGGACGTGGACGCAAACATCATCGCCATGTCGGGATGCCCGGCTTTTTCACACTCGTCGAGGATGTTCAGAAGCGTCGGATGTTCGTCATAAAGATGGTGGATGCAGTAGGCATTGTCCCAGTAAACGCGGAAGTCTCCGGCCTTAGGGTTCAGAGCGGCGATGCGTCTCACTGTCTCGTCGCTGTAAACCACGCCCTGCGGGTTGGAATACATCGGCACACACCACATGCCCTTGATCGCCTCATCTTCAGCCACGAGCTTTTCAACCATGTCCATATCCGGTCCCTCAGGGGTCATCGGAATGGTGATCATCTCAATGCCAAACCACTCAGTGATGCCAAAGTGGCGGTCATAACCCGGGGACGGGCAGAGCCATTTGACAGTGTCAAGTTTCGCCCACGGCTTGGAGCCATTAACACCGTGTGTCATCGAGCGGGCAATCTGATCGTACATCACGTTGAGGGACGAGTTTCCGTAGATGATGACCTGATCACTTTTGACATTCATCATGCCGGCCATCAGGTCCTTCGCCGCCGGCAGGCCGTCAAGCACGCCGTAGTTGCGCAAATCCGTGCCGTCCTCAAGCACCATGTCGTCCTGTGAGGTCACAACGTCGAGCAGTCCCATCGAAAGATCGAGCTGGTCTTTGCCGGGTTTCCCGCGGGCCATGTTCAAATCAAGACCTTTGTCCTGCCAGTCTTTGTATTGGGCCTTCAGGTCGCTGTGAAGCGCCCGGAGTTCGTCTTGTGTCATGTCAGTATATGCCTTCATATGCATCCTCCTGTTCTTGCCCTTATTGTATACAATTCATGTCCATATCACAAGCACAAAAAAAGAGTCCGGAGACTCTTGAACGAGCATAAAAAAATGGTGGAGAGAGGTGGATTCGAACCACCGAACCCAAAGGAGCTGAGTTACAGTCAGCCGCGTTTAGCCACTTCGCTATCTCTCCATCA